>ERZ761607.74-NODE-74-length-231027-cov-15.204220_pt1 | contig 231027 bp, 197 predicted proteins | sample MGYA00511164_ERZ761607 | MGnify/ENA primary metagenome ERZ761607 (study PRJEB28899, sample SAMN02445080) | bioreactor sludge metagenome | biome: EBPR sludge | place: Australia: Brisbane, Thorneside Wastewater Treatment Plant | collected 2011-06-22 ... | reverse complement strand
AAGGCACTCTAAAGCCTCGTAGTTATACGAGGCTTTTTTTGTGACTATTTTTTTTAATATGGATAGAAAATCCATTAACCAGGCTAGAGCTTAGGTATCTTTAATTTGAAAGTGAAGTGGGGACGGAAATAATCCGTTGATTTAACTTATCCTACAGCAACTGCTAAAAAATCATTTTCATCGAAATATCTTTTTGCAAGATTTGAAAGATGCTCAACAGAGACACTATCTGTTTTTTGAATCAGTTCCTGATAGTAATTCTCTGGTAGATTAAATAATTCTATGTTCTTAATCTTGCCTAAGATTGAGAAAGGACTAGCTATTTCTCCTTGTAAACTTCCTATAAAATGTCGTTTGGCAAGTTCTAAATCCTCTGCATCAATGAAAGTTTGAAGAAGCTTTATCTCTTTGATTATTTCATCGGTGGCCAAAACTCTATTTTCCTTATTTATATCGGTTCCAATAAGGAGTATACTATCATTCTTTAAGGCATTGACAGAAGAGGATATACCATAAGTAAGCCCTTTTTCTTCCCTAAGATTCTTCATCAAACGAGAGCCAAAATATCCTCCTAAATAATAATTAAGAATCAACACACCGGCATAGTCTGGGTGCCCTCTTTGAATCATTCGTTTACCCAATCGAATAGATGTCTGAACACTACCTTTCTTTTCTATATAATCAGAATTATTTCCTTCATTTATAATAGAATAGTGAGGTGTTACTATATTTCCAATATCAATTGAGCTGATGGTCTCCTTTAATATCTCAAAGTCTTTGGATTCAATTTTGCCAAGAACAAAAACAAAGGATGGCTTCATCCTTTCATTGAAATAGGATAACAAATCGCTAGTTTGAATTTTGGCAACATCAGTTTCTTCAGCAGATTGCCCGTAGGGGTGAGCAGAACCAAATAAATTCTTTCTAATCTCCTTAGAAGCCAGATAGCTGGTTTTTTCACTTTTAACCCTTAAATTTTGAATAAAATGATCTTTAAGGATTGTAAGTTCATTTGCTTCAAAAGACGGGGCAGTGATTAATTCCAAGAATATCGGATATAGTTTAGAAAGATGCTTTGATAACGAATAGAGCGATACCGAAACGAAATCCAAATTGCCTGATAGTTCAATGTGTGCTCCATATCGATCGAACAACTCTGCGATTTGTTTTGACGACATCGAACGGGTACCCTTGTCAATCATTTGAAGAGTAAAATGCGAAACCTCCGGTTTGGGTTCAAACCATTTGCCCGCGTTAAATACTACTTCAATCTTAACGAGTTTCTGTTGGAGATTATTCAGATGAAGTAAGCTTACCTCATTGGGTAATTTTACTTTTGAAAAGTGGGGTAATTGAAATGAAGTTGATTTTACAAACGGAGGGGGGAGCGTTCTGTCTAACATTTACTACTGATCAGTAACTGATTCTTCGCCTTGAGCCCGGTTGTCGAAATACATCATGATGGTGAAACGAAGAGTTTCAGCCAATGCATTTTCATTTTTATTAGTTGGAACCAGATAGGCAACATCAATTCCAAATTTCTGAATTTTTGCTCCTATTCCAGCTGTAAGGTACTTACGGTTGCCTTTATCTTTCGCCTCAAGAAAATATCCCAGGCGACCTGCAAATGTTTCATTATACCAATACTCCACACCAGTTGAAACAGAGAACTCTCTCATCTCTTCGCTGAATCCTCCAGAAGCATCTGAGAAGGAGCCAAAAATACCACTCAAAAGGGCCTTGTCCTGGCTATCGGGTGTTGGGCTTGGTACCAGTAACTTATTTACATCCAGGGCGAATGTTAAACTATTAAAGGCATCCAATTCCGTTTTATAAGCACCTCCCAATCTCAAATTGGTAGGTATAAAATCTTTGTTGTTGGCATCTGAGTACGAAATTTTTGCACCTATGTTGGTGATTGTAGCACCTAATGATAAAGCGGAATTACTGGAAACCATAGGCTTGGTATAGTAAACTCCAACATCTACTGCTACTGAATTACCGGGTCTAGCATCTACACCACCTGATGAAAACGCTCCGGTGAGGTTGGAGTGAATATACCTTAGAGCTCCACCAATGCTTAATTGTTCTGTAAGCAACCGAGAATAGGTGACATCGAAAGCGAATTCCCTGGGATTAAATCGCCCCAAAATATTATTCACGCCAGGTCCATTATTGAATTGAATCTCACCCAGATCAAAGTATTTCATCGAGGCAGCTACAGTCTGCTCTCGGGTAATCTTGTAGAAGCCAGAAAGGTAAAAGATAGACATGTCGTTAATGATCTTACCAAGCCATGGTGTGTAAGAGCCAGAAACCCCATAACTTTTATCAATAAATGCTAGTTTGGCAGAGTTCCAATGGGCTGAGTTTGCATCAGGTGAAGTAGCCACGCCCGCATCGCCCATTCCCGCAGCACGGGAATCGGGGGTAATAGTCAGAAAGGGAACAGCAGTGGTGATCACTTTCCTGGTGCTATCCTGGCCAATGAGATTAGCCTGAGAATAGCCAGTATATGTTATACCAATGGATAAAAGGAGGATAATTGTAATCCTTAACTGATTCATAGTCAAGTTATAAGGGCTAAAGATAATCAATTCAAAATAATTAGTTTGGAAATCTGCTCATTTTTCGAGCCGTCCAATAGGGAACGAACTGCGATCCTTAAAAGATATATGCCGTTGCTTAATTTTGTTCCGGCTCTATTAGTGCCATTCCATTCAGGCAAAGTAACCACATATTGGCTGGATTTCACTTCAAAATTCAAAGCGCACACAGGCTGCCCTGAAAGATCAACTATCGTAGCATAAACCTCCAGATCATCACCTGCCCTGTTGTGCTCAAATTGTATGGTGGTATAATCAGAAAATGGATTGGGATAATTGTTCAATTGCTGAATTACTAACTGCTCTCCATTAGTGACTACAAAATTGATTTTAGCTGACGCTGGATTATTGTATACATCCCATGCCTTTAACTCAATGGTATGCTTACCATGCGTCAAATTTTCCAAAGGAAACAGGATGGTTCCTCTGGTGAAATCATCTACATCCGACAGGTAATAGTCGCCTACCTCAAAAACCTGATCATCGTCCAAAATGGCTAATAGGTTATTTCCTATTCCGTAGTTGGCAATATTTATTCCGCTTACATCTTGTAATTGCGCTACTAGCAGCGTGTTGGAAGAAGTGATGCCTCCATTTATAAAGGTGGTATCACCCATATACAGTTTGATTGAAGGAGAGGAGTTATCAGTTTCTCCATTAACTTCACTTTCTCCAATCTTAAAACTGGTTGTTCCTCCAATGGCATCTTTACTATTGGTTTCGTTTCGCGCGTACATACTTAACTTTCCGTATCCCACCTGATATGCAATATTTTTTGGAAGAATAAATTCTATTTGAAAAGAACCGTTGGATATGGTTGCTTCTCCCCGGAACAATGTATTGCTTCTGTTCTTGTATGTAAAAACAGGATTTTCATCACCTAAAGTTTTGAATTCAAATTCTTTGTCTTTCAGGGTGACTGTGACTATTCCATTGAATAAATCATTTTTGACTCCTTCCGATCTTATTTCCCCTTCAATAAATATTCTTGATAGTGCTTTCAGCGTGTCGGAGTTATTGGCTGTTGTGATTTTGGTTGCTATGATTTCGTCATTGGGAATAGCAAGTCGCATGGAAGGGTCGCCCAGCAAGGAAAAATTTCTATTAGAGATTCCGTTTACACTTTTATTTTTTGTGTCCTTAAAAACAGCACCAAGATCCCTGTATTTTCCATTTGCTTTGGTAAAGAGCGCTTCATAAAAAGCTTTGTTAAGAAAGGCATTGGTAGAAGCGTTTACCGGTCTTGTAGCGGTAACCAGTCCAATGGCACCCCCATCCTTTTTTGCTAGTGTTAATTCACTGCTTGAAATCTGGGACGGGTCATCGTGTCGGCCAAACTCGCAAGTGGCTGTAACCAATAATGGGAAAACCAACTTGTTATTCCATTCGTTTATAAGTGCTTCGTCCAGTATTTGCTCCTGCAACCAAACACGTTCAGATCCATGTCCTGTGAAATTGACAATGAGTGCTCCTTTCTTTAAAGACTTGAGTAGCGCTTTGCGAGCATCGGGTGATTCTTGTCCGCTGGGCTTTGAAATTTGTTTAAAGGCGTCAATGTAAATTTTTTGCGCATTGAATTGAGGTTGGTTTGCTTCAATGTCTTTTGCTAATTTGTCGGCATCGCTTTGGTGCAGGTTAAAGTCCCCATCATCAGCAACAAATAGTATTTCTTTGCGCCACGTTCCGAATGACTTGGGATTGGTATCGTAGGCTATCAACTTATCTACAATAATAGCAGCCTCTTCGATGGTTTTAACGGGTAAACGACCAACGCCAACATCTAAAGTGTGATCTGCTGCCGGATTTTCCCTCCATTCCCCTTCCGTCATTTCAAGAAATGTGAAGTAGTCATCAGAGGAATAGGTTTCCAGTGGGGATAAAGAATTTCGTGATTCGTAAGTAGGAACGAAGTTGGTGTTGTTGTTTATTCGATCTTTGTAATCGAAAGAGGATCGGCCAAATAATAAAATGTTTTTCAATCCGCTTGTAAAAAGCTGTCTTGCAAAGTCCCGTATTGCAGTGGGGTCAGGTTTGCCGCCTGAAAAATCATTAAAAATTTCATCCGTGGTAGCTACCAAAACAGAGATTCCATTATGCAGCTGTCTGTGATTCGCCAGGCGTATGGCTTGAGTTTTAAAATCCGGATGAGTTACAATTAACAAATCAACGTTTGCTGCATTAAGTAGATTTTGATTTGCAACAGATTTAACGAAACCTGGAATTAAAAAGCCTTCGTTTCTAAAAGCGATGAAGGTCTTCAGGTTTGTGGTGTTGACACTAAATGAAGCCCTGTTTTGACTGATTTGAACAGGCTGGTTTTTACAATTGAAAGGATCTGTCACTTCCCATATTGAAGCATCATTTGCAAAAGAATTGATGTCAAAAGTAGTTGTGGAGTTTACAAGACTGGATGCGGCTCTGAATTGAATTTGATTTTTGTTTAACGATAGATTCTTTTCAAAAGAAGCCAATAAGAAATCAAGGAAACCGATGGACTTTCCAGAGGCAGCTTTGGTGTATTGATAAGTAAACGTTTGTGAATTGCTGGTGGCGGCATTTACACTCGAGGCATTTACTGTTATTGTGTCTCTTACTTGTCTTCCCTTTATTCCATATTGGGTGTTAGAGATGGGGGTGATGGGTTGAGTAAGCACAGGCACATTGTTTAGCGACAGGGTGAAGGAAGCTGGATTGAAATTCTGCCCCATTACCGCGGATACGATTTTAATATTGCTATTTCCTACCACGCCTTCGACATTAAAGCTTAGAGATAAACTGGTGGTAAGATCAAATTGTTCGCCAAACCAACTCCTGCCAGATTTAAGTTCGTTGTATTTTTCTTGCTCATGGAATATAAAATCGTTGTAGGTGTTGATCACAGCAAATGTGCCTTGAAGGTTTTCGTTATCCTCTATTCTTTTTCCAGCTTGAGTAGAAACAGTCAAAAAGTAGTAGTTCCTATCTGTAAAAAGATTGTTTTGATAATGAAAAATATTTTTATCAACATCATAAAAATGTAAATCTGGATTTTGTCCAAAGAATAGGATATAATCTCCTGTATTGAAATTACCGTCCGCTTCGCCTACCACCCTGATTGCAATTTCCTGTAATTGATTGGTTCTTGGCGCATTATTGGCTTGGGGCAACATGCCATTGCCATTGCCAAAAAGTCTTAAATTTCTTGGGTTAATGTTGTCAGGATTGATCCCTGCGGATCGAAGTAAGTTGTAGTCTATTTTATAAACTCCATCTGCTTCAACTGAAAATTTTACCCATTGACCGGATTGCAAAGGGGATTGTACGCCTTGTGCATGCAACGTTGTGAATAACGCCATTATGGCTAAACTTCCAAGCAATATTAGCTTCCTGGCCCTCAACATGCATTTAAATAATTAACGGATCTACTTTTTTGCAAATATCCCCTCTGCTAACGAAAGAAGGATGTATAGTAGTATAATCAATGGTACACCCTCAGCTTGTTTCCAACCCAATAATAATACGGCTAAGCCGATAAAAGTAAACCTTAATTTGTTTTCAGCCCAGCCAAAGTTTTTGAATTTGAGTGCGAATAAATTAAGGGGAGCTACAAGCAATAATGAAAACAATACAGTAGTAATCAGTAAGCCAGTTGTTGAAGAGGTCACTATATCAAAAGGAGATCCAAGAAACACCAGCCCTGTAATGAAAAGTGCATTGGCAGGAGTAGGTAATCCAATGAATGTATCTTTTTGGTTTTCGTCAATATTGAACTTAGCTAACCTCAAAGCAGAGAATATTGCTATCAAAAATGCAACATAGGGCAAATAAATGTTGGTGCTAGTTTGTTGCAACCAGGTGTACATGGTCATTGCAGGGAGTACTCCGAAACTTACCATATCTGCCAGTGAATCTAATTCTTTACCGATCGGTGAAGTTGTTTTCAATGCCCTGGCAGCGAAACCATCAAAAAAATCAAAGACACAAGCAAGCCACACAAAATAGGCAGGGGCATAAAGCGGAAATTCACGAGCAAATAAAATTCCAAGGCATCCGCAAAAAAGATTGCTTAAGGTAAGAAAATTGGGAAGGTGACGAGTGAATGTGGTCATTAGGAATTTAGCGCGCAAAATGGATTGCTTACTTTTTCTTTACCTATTGTTGTTGGTTCACCATGTCCACTGTATACGATAACATCGTCAGGCAAATCAAATAGTTTTTGTTGAATGCTATCGATCAGTGTGTCCATATCGCCTCCAGGTAAATCAGTTCTACCTATGCTGTTATTAAACAACACGTCTCCGCTGATAAGTATTTTTTGAGCTGGATTATAAAGGGCAATGTGGCCAGGAGAATGCCCCGGAAGATAGATGATATCCAATTCACTTTTGCCCCATGTAATTTCATCACGCTCATCTATGAATTTATCTGGAAGTGCTTCCTTATATTTTGCGAAACCATAATTAGAGGCATAGGATTTAACTGCACGCAAAAGATTTTCCTCGTTTTTGTGTATTAGGAATGGGACGTTGTAGGTTTCTTTCACAAAATCATTGCCCAATACGTGATCAATATGACAATGTGTGTTGATAAGCAGGACTACTGTCAGATGATTTGACTTTATGAACTCGTCTAATTCCTTTCTTTCGTGCGCCTCATAGCAGCCAGGGTCAATAATTATTGCTTCACGCGTCTCATCATAGACGATGTACGTGTTTTCGCTGAAGGGATTAAATACGAATGACTTAACGGTAATCATATTGCTTTTATAAAATACAAAGTTATCATCTTAGATGCAATTATCTGGCACCTCATGGTCATTAAGTTAATGATAGAAGGAGAATAAGTGACCTGAATAAAAGATTTTGTCCGACATTTGTTGCTCGAAAAGAAGAATTGACAAAGAAAACAGACTATATCATAGTTGGGCTGGGACTTGCGGGAGCGTGTCTTAGCGTACAATTGTTGCGAAGGGGAAAAAAGGTGATGGTTTTCGACATGCCAGACTTAAACAGAGCATCATCTGTTGCGGCAGGACTTTTCAATCCAATTACAGGCAAGAGAATTGTAAAAACCTGGAAGGCTGATGAAATGTTCTCTTACCTCATTGATTTTTATCGCAGTGTAGAAAAGGAATATCACATTCAATTTTTTAATACTTCGCCCCTCTACACACCCTTCAAAACTATTGAAGAACAAAATGAGTGGATGGGAAAAAGTGCCGATGAATCTTTTCGGGATTACATTTTGCAAGTTACTTCTCGTTCAACTTATGGAGATGAAGTGAATGATCCTTTGGGAGGTATTTTACTTGGCCGATGCGGGTATATTAAAACAAATATCTTTTTAGAAGGCATAAGAGATGTTTTGAAACGTGATGAAAATTATCGGGAAGAAAAATGGGAGAATAGTAAGATGTCAGTTTCAGATGAAGGGGTGGTGTACAAAGATCTTATTGCTGAAAAAATCATTTTTTGTACTGGTATTCATCTTCTGGAGAATCAATTATTCAAAGGACTGCCATTAAAACCATTGAAGGGGGAGGTGATGTCCATAAAATTACCCATGGAGTTGAACCGGATCTACAATAGAGGGGTTTATATTGTTGAGTCTGGAGACAATATCTATAAGGTGGGGGCCACTTACGATCTTTCTAACCTGCAAGAAGAAACCACAGTTGCTGGCAGAAAGGAACTCGAGGAGAAAACAAAAGAGCTGCTTTCAATGCCCTTTGAAGTAACTCACCAAGATTGGGGTATCAGGCCATCAACGATAGATAGGCGCCCGTTGATTGGAGCCCATCCCGACCAAAAAAATATTTTGGTTTTTAACGGGTTAGGCACCAAAGGTGTGAGCTTGGCTCCGTATTTTTCGGATCAACTTGCTGATCATATTATTGGCAGCGGGAATTTGGACAAAGAGGCAAATATTAATCGTGTTAAATCGTTATATTCGAGGTTCAGGTAAGGCTTCATTCTCATGATAAAGCCGCACGCTACTGACAGGTAAAAGGGATGACAACTAGGCAAGAGCAATTCCATTCATTTCTGAGTAAAAAAAATAGCCATTTGAGGTGGGCATATATCCTATTTGGCATTTTGGCAATATCCCTCATGCAGTTTCAGGTTCAGGCTCAACAAGCACGTGAAACTTTCGGCAAGAACAGAATACAATACAAGCAATTTGAATGGCAGTACCTTTCGTCAGAAAATTTTGATGTCTACTATTATGATAATCGAAGAAAAGTAGCCAATGAAGCCATACAATATTTAGAGGGAGAATTTGACAGGATCACTGATCTTATTGGATATCCTCCATATTTAAAGACCAAAGTTTTTCTTTACAATTCGATCAGTGATTTGCAGCAAAGTAATATTGGTCTCAACCATACAGATTTTAATGTTGGGGGTGAAACTGAGTTTGTAAAGCCTTATGTAGAAATTGCTCATCCGGGCACAGTAGATGAATTCAAGGAACAACTCATTTACAAAATGACGGAATTGATGGTGAATGAAATGATGTTTGGAGGGAGCCTCAAAGACATGTTTCAGAATGCGGTCTTGCTCAATCTACCAGAGTGGTTTATCAAAGGAGCTTCCGGATATGTTTCTAAAGGCTGGAACGCGGAGATGGATGACTACATCCGTCAGTTGGTGAGAACAAAAAAAATTAATAAGGCGCTCAAGCTTACAGGTGAGGAAGCAGAATTGGTCGGGCAGTCGATTTGGAATTACATCGCAGAGAAATATGGCAAGAGCAGTATCTCCAATATTTTGAATTATGCAAGGGTAATCAGAAATGAACAAAAGAGTGTCTTGATTACGCTGGGAATAAGTTTCAAGCAACTTATTGCAGAATGGAAATTGTATTATTCGGATATGGAGGAAAAGGTAAATCAGAGCTATGTCATTCCTCTGGATTCGACTAAGGTAAGCAGCAGACACAGAAAGGAAATCATTTTCACAACTGTTAAGCTAAGTCCAGATGGCAAAAACATTGCTTATGCCGAAAATGACAGAGGTAGATTTGTCGTTAAAATAAAATCGCTGGAAAATGAAAAAGAGGTTACAATCCTCACCAGTGGCAATAAAGTATTCAGGCAAGATGTTAATCGCAACGTGCCCCTTATCAGCTGGGCTGATAATAACACACTGGGAGTAATTGGCGTAAAATATGGCGAATATGTATTCTGGCTTTATGACCTGACCACCAAAAGCAAGTTGCCAAGAGAACTGGATCGTTTCAGCAACATTCGAAGTTTTGATTTTTCAGGAAATGGAAGACTGGCCATTTTAAGTGCGGACTTCGAAGGGCAAAATGATTTGTTTTTGATAAGCAGCAGAAGAGACCGTACCCGCAGACTTACCAATGATCTTTATGATGACTTTGACCCCTCATTTATTCCTAACAGCAATACCATAGTTTTTAGTTCTAATCGTACTAATGACACCATTAACACTATTGTAAAGGGAATAAAGACCATCCCAACTAATTATAATTTGTATCTCTTTGATCTAGATACTACAACCAATGTTGTTAATCGACTCACCAATACACTGAGTAAGGATTATTATCCACTGGCATCTGATAAAAACAATATCTATTACCTCAGTGATCAACGCGGAATTGTTAATATTTTCAAGTTTGATTTAAGTACTGGAATCTATTCTCAGGTTACCAATTATAATAGCAGCATTAAGGAGTACGATATTGATTTTAACAATAAGTCGCTTGCCATGGTAATGGATAAGGGACTTAAAGAGGATATATTTTATACCAAACCCTTTAATTTGAATCGGCAGGTATTCACTCCTGCTACCCGAAGAAAAGAAGTGCAGCAAGCTAAGGCTATCGTAGAAAAGCGAAAACAGGAAGCGCCACAAAAAGGGCTCTCCATTAAAGAGTTGATCAATTCACGTATGCGTGGTAATGATTCAATCAATCAACAGGTGCCTACTGATACCACTGGCCGAAAAAAGATGCCAGCAGATTCGATTGATACAGATAATTATATTTTTGAGGATGAGGCCGTACAACCCGATACGCTGATAGCAAAGAAAGAACCTGAAGTAAAGAAAGCTGATGTTGTAAATACAGAAGACTATGTTTTTGAGGATGAAGCGACCAGAAATCAACCTTCAGAAACTTTTCTGAATCGTTATATGAAAGCGCGGGAAGCGACTCGCATAAGAGGACCATTCCCTTACGAGCCAAAGTTCACTTATGAAAATCTCATCACTAATTTTGTAATAGATCCTTTGCGCGGATTTAGTGTCAGGCTGGAAACACAAATGAATGACATGCTGGAGAACTACCGTTTTTTTGGGGGTATTCAAACAGCTTTTGATTGGAAGAGTGGAGATATCTATGGAGAAATTCAATACTTGCCTCATCGTATAGATTACAGTGCCCGCATTGATCGTAAGGTCATTTTCTGGGATGGCACCACCAACCTGCAAAAGTACACCTGGCAGAAAGTAGAGATGGGCGCCTCTTTACCATTGTCTGTACGCACCAGAGTTACGATTAAGCCATTCTTGGGCTATACCCGTTTTGTGGATAGGGGAAGTGATAAATCGCCCTCTGTTCCCCCAGTCTTTTTGCCCCCTGCTGAACAATTTTATGCAGGCTCCAAAATGGAACTGGTATTTGACAACAGCTTAACTACAGGGTTAAACATTATTGAAGGGACAAGAGGAAAGATCAACTTTACCCATTACGAAGGATTGGGAAATAAGCAGGCAAGCTTCTCGCACGCGGCCATTGACATCAGGCACTATCAGCCTATCTACAAGGAAATAGTAGTTGCTGTGCGCGGATTTACCGGAACATTTTTCGGGAATGCACCCAAGTCCTATGCGCTTGGCGGCATGGACAACTGGTTTGGAAATAAAATCAACACCGGAGGAGCTGGCAATCCATTGGCCAATGTTGAAGGATTTAATCCCAATCTTGTATTTACGGAATTTGCTACCAGCCTAAGAGGATTTAACTATGCCACACAGTATGGTAGAAGTGTAGCATTAGCCAATGTTGAATTGAGAGTTCCATTGATACGAGCGCTATCCGGAGGCCCCATTACATCGAATTTTTTCCGGAACATGCAATTCACCAGTTTTTATGATATAGGAACGAGTTGGACGGGTAAACCTCCAATCAATTCTAATACCAGCACCCAAACCAGGATTGAAGAGCAGGGCCCCTTTCGTGCTGAAATTAAAGACTTCCTCAATCCGTGGTTGTACAGTTACGGATTCGGATTTCGTAGCATGATGTTGGGCTACTACATGAAATTCGATCTTGCCTGGCCTGTAGAAAACTATCAGGTAAAAGACCCACGCATATTTGTTACCTTGGGGTTTGATTTCTAACAATCTGAGATTTTTATGATTAAATCAATGACCGGCTTTGGTCAGGCTTCTTCCTCTTATGGAGATCTGACAATAACAGCAGAGGTGAAAAGTTTAAATTCCAAGTTCATGGATTTGACGGTGAGGCTTCCCCGGGTGCACACAGACAAGGAATTGATATTGCGAAACATTGCAACCGAACAACTGGAGAGAGGTAAAATTTCTATTAGTGTAGAATGTGAAAGGGGTGCCAAGCAGGAAGTCTTACAGCATTATAATGAAGAGTTATTTATTGCCTATTACGCTCAACTTAAAAGGTTGGCTGATCGGGCGATGGCTCCCTATGAAAATCTTTTTCAGATCGCGTTAAATTCCCCGGATGTCATTCAAAATACTGGTAAAACAGAAGTGGATCCAGATGAGTGGAATGCCATCAACAATTGTGTGCTGGAAGCAATTAAAAAATGTGATGAGTTTAGAAAAGCTGAAGGCGCAGTGTTACAGAAAAAACTGGAGTCATATTGTGAGTCGATTGAATCAGGACTCGCTATCATTGAGTCATTGGATCCTAAAAGGGTTGAAAAAGTACGAAGCAGGATTAAGGGAAGGGTAGAGGATTTTTTTGGTGAGGAAGGGTTCGATGAAAACAGATTGGAACAGGAAATTATCTTTTATATAGAGAAACTGGATATTCATGAAGAGCGGGTGCGCCTCAAAACTCATCTGGATTATTTTCAGCAGGTGTTGAAAAGCAATACCAGCAATGGGAAAAAGCTAGCATTTATCTCTCAGGAAATTGGCAGAGAAATCAACACCATTGGAAGCAAAGCCAATGATGCGGAAATTCAAAAACACGTTGTAATGATGAAGGAGGAATTAGAGAAAGTAAAGGAGCAGCTGAGCAATGTGCTTTAAAACATCATTCATTTATTAAGTCCACGGTCACATTTTTTGTTTCAATTTTACTAAGCTCTACTAACTCGCCCTTTTTGAATAGTTCCTCTGCCTGATCTACAGTAAGAGAATTGTTTTTTGGTTTATAATTGATATAGTCCTGAAACTTAATTCCATTGACCACCCTCGGATTATAAGCAACGCGGAAACGGAAACTGGTTTCGTCATCTTCAGCAAATGAGTATGCCAGATAATCGATGGCAAAGTTTTGCTGATTGATCCAATATAAATACACATCTTCATGGTCTTCTCCACCACCTTCGGCAGCGAAAGTCACTTGAATTGTATAATACGATTGCTCATTAATAGTTGTCTCACCAATCAATTTCTTATTAACGGCTGCATCATTTAGTCCATAAGGGAGAAGTGCGAAATAATGCACGGAATTTGTTGACGAGGTATATTTGGCAGCCATGGTATCGTGTACTATTACTTCCTTACCATTGATTTCCCTTTTGTATCCATTATTGGTAACGAAGTCATGAACGGTGCCTGAGGAATCTTCAAATATACGTTCATAAGAAAATGATCCTCCATTTCGACTTGCTACGTAGTGCATGTCGCGAAAATCAAAACCTATCGTGGAATGAAGGTATTTTTCGCCACCGGCAGCCTCAATGGTTTTATCAATAATTTTTTGAGGATCAGAAAGTTTTGTGTTGCAGCCAAACAACAATGCTGCACTAATGATAATGATGAAGAAAGAAAGAATTTTCATAACATTTTTATAACTGAATTGGGCTATTGAAAGTTTGTCGACTGGAAGACAAACCCTATATCAATTTAGATAAACTGGATATGTATCGCTCTGGCAATTCGCCCTGAGTTGCTGTCTGGTAATCATTATAACTGCATGGTACAATACTTGCCCTTGCAAACCGATCATTGGCTCTGTGATGGTTTATTTCCATCCACCACTTTTCCGTAAATTTACTTTTGTAAAATGTTAGGATTTCGGGTTCTACTGGCATTGATACGGTATACTTCAAGAAATCATTGCTCTTGAAATTCTGTTCGTTCTTACGGTGATAGTAGCCTTCAATGAAATACCAGATCATCGTAGCAACAACGGCAGCTGTTTTATGCCTATCATCATCTTTCTCTGGATTGTACTCGTAGAAGCCAATTGAACTTAGTTTTTCATTGGTGCCGGCATACCAGCAAATCTGGCAAGCTTCTTCACCTGTTAAGCCAAAGGGCTGTGCGTTGGCATTACCAGGCGCATCGGCTGATCGGATGGCTGTGATGTCAAAGGATGCCATGTCAGCATTGCGTATAGCAGGTTCCATTTCTGAAATATTGCTGCGCAATTGGCCTACACGATAAGCCTCGAAATATAATTTTTCCAGAATATTAACCGCCAATGGATCGATCAGATAAGTTTGTTGGGCCAAGTGCGTATACCCAAAAAGATAGTTGGGTTCATGCAAAAGAATTTTATTGATGTGTTTTGAGGAAGGTGCATGTTCTGTACTATCGTCCAGATCCAGAAAGGCATCAATGTTTAGCAGGTTTACCAACTTTTCCATTTCCTCATAACCTTTGTATTGTCCGTAATCAAGATCATGAGATCCACCTAATAGAATAGGAAGCACATTGTTTTCCAAAAGAATCCGGCAAACTTCGCTTACGCGCACGTAGGTTTCATCAAGGTCTATGCCTGGATTCAGGTTTCCTAGATCAACAATATTATTTTTGCCCGCTCCCCTTTTGAGAGCGTATAATTTTTTCCTGATTTCATCGGGTCCGTTTTTACACCCCATGTTGGTTTTGGTGCCTCTTTCTTCTTGGATGCCAAATAGGGCTATGTGCGCATTTTTATAATCGGGCATCTTATCACCAAAAAACCTGATGCTTTTGAGCAGTGAGCCGGAGTCCTGAATGTGCTCGTAAATGGATTCGTCAAGGGGAGAAAACAGAATGGTTAAATCCATTGGATTGTGGTTTGAACAAAGCTATTTCATTATACAAGAAGGAGCAACCTCTTTTTGGATTTTTGGCTTTGGTTATAAATAAAAAAGCAGCTATCGGGGTGATAGCTGCTTCAATTGAAATTAGATTTTAACTACCCGCCAAAATCGTCAAAGCGAACGTTTTCTTTTGGAATACCCAAATCGTCCAGCATCTTGAGTACAGCCGCGTTCATCAATGGAGGGCCACACAGATAGTATTCCACATCTTCTGGTGCAGGGTGATCTTTCAAATAATTATCATAAAGACAGGAGTGTATGAATCCTACGTATCCGTCTGCTTCTCTGTCGTCCAAACTCTTTTTTACTTTCCAGTTGTCTTCAGGCAGCGGTTCTGATAGTCCGATATGGAAGTTAAAATTCGGGAAGTCCTTCTCAATATTACGGAAGTGTTCAGTATAAAAAAGCTCCTTTTTAGAACGACCACCGTACCAATAGGATACTTTGCGTTTCGTTTTTTCAGTATGGAATAAGTGAAAGATTTGTGCGCGCAAAGGTGCCATACCAGCTCCCCCACCAATGTAAATCATCTCTCTTTCCGTCTTGTTAATATGGAACTCACCGTAAGGTCCTGATATGGTCACTTTGTCACCAGGTTTTCTGGAGAAGATATAGGAAGAGCAAATACCAGGATTTACATCCATCCATCCGTTTTTAGCCCTATCGAATGGAGGTGTTGCTACACGGATGTTTAGCATCACAATATTTCCTTCAGCAGGGTGGTTGGCCATAGAGTAGGCACGGAAAATGGGCTCATCGTTTTTCATTTTGAGATCCCATAATTTGAATTTATCCCAATCACCCTGGAATACGTCAGGTTTGTGGCCTAATTCCGGATGAGGCGTAATGTCTATTGTCTTGTAATCCACTTCGATTGGAGGAACGTCAATTTGGATATAACCTCCTGCTTCAAATTTCAATGTTTCTCCTGGGGGCAGTTTCACCACAAACTCCTTAATAAACGTGGATACGTTATAGTTGGAAACCACCTCACACTCCCATTTCTTGATACCGAATATTTCTTCTGGGATTCTAATATTAAGATCCTGCTTCACTTTTACCTGGCAACCCAGCCTCACATGATCTTTTCTCTCCTGGCGACTCAGATGACCTACCTCAGTAGGCAACACGTCTCCTCCACCGTCTTCTACCACACACTTGCACATGGCACAAGTACCTCCTCCACCGCAAGCAGAAGGAAGGAATATTTTTTCATTGGCCAGTGTAGTAAGCAATGTACTACCAGCACTAACTGTGATTTCCTTTTCTCCATTAATCAGGATCTTAACAGGTCCAGATTGAACCAGTCGTTTTTGAGCAAATAACAGCACAAAAACCAGCAGAAGAATGATAATTGTAAATGCCGTGATCGAGGTAAATATTAACATGAAAATGCGTGTTTATCAGATGCACAAATATATCGACAGAACCCAAAAAATAGGTGCTATCGATATAAAAATTACTTCATTCATATAAACAACACTTAGCCAGGGTAGTTCTCTATACCAAGCTAAATTCCCGTTCTTTTTCTTGTACACAAGCCCGCCATTGGACGTCATTTTTCAGGATTATGGAAAGGTCTTCACGATCTACCCATTCAAGCAGTTTCTGGGTCCTGATCCACCCATTCATAAAGTGCCGATTCTCACCCTGATAACCACCTGTAAACTCCACAAAATCGCTGATGTGAACGCCATTTGTGCCCCCGAAACTGATATGAGCGTATACCAGTACATTGCTTTCAAAGCTTATTTCTTCATTGGCTTGTATTTTGGGATAAGAATATTTGTATTGAGCGGCTACTCCAGCTACATCTGCCAGCACTACCAAACCTGTGGGGAGGCTTCCTGCTCCCTTTCCGGTGAGTAATTGTGCTCCAGTAGCACTGCCAACAATGTTGATGGCGTTGAATTCATTTTTTACCTGCGCCAATGGACTCTCCAATGGAACAAACATGGGGGCGACTAAGCCGACTATTTTATTTCCCATTTTCTGAGCCTTTGCTACCAGTTTGATGGTACAGCCTTGCTGTCGGGCAAAACGAATGTCATGTTCGGTGATGCGATCGATTCCCAGGTTTAGGATTTGATCAGGCTTTACAAAGCACCCAAAAGAATGAGCAATAGTAATGGCCAATTTGTACTTGGAATCATAACCTTTCACATCCAATGTTGGATTTGATTCTGCAAACCCCAGTTGTTGAGCATCTTCTAGCGCCTCTGCATAGTGCTTCTTTTCCTCAATCATTTTTGTGAGGATGTAATTGGTGGATCCATTAAAAATGCCTTCCATACTTTGAATTTCATCGAAGGCATAGTGCGTTTCGAGGTTTCGGATGAAAGGAATGCTTCCACATACCGCCCCTTCATAGATCACGGGTGTGTTATACTTTTCCTGAAGCCAGTAAATCTCTTCCAGATTTTCTGCCAGCATTTTTTTATTGGCAGTAACAACCGCTTTTCCCTTTCGGAGAGATTGCTTTAAAATGTCCAGCGCGGTTGAAGCATCGTCAATTAATTCGACTACTATATCAATTTCAGGATCGTCTAGTATATCGCCAGGTGTTGTGCTAATAACTGTAGATGCGATCGTACGTATCTTGTTCGGGTTTTTGATAACTATTTTCTTGATCTCAAGGTTTGGGTGGTTCGATTGCTCTAACAGTTCATAGAACCCTTGGCCTACGCTACCCAAGCCAAACACACCTAGTTTTAGCTTTTTACTCATCGTAAACGAATTTGAATTTTAAAAAATTATGAATGATGACTTTTAATGTTTCCAATTCAATTAGAAAGGCATCATGTCCATAGGGGGACTGAATAATTTCCAATTGTGCATTTGGAATGTAGTTGTAAATAAATTTTTGCTCTGAGACCGGAAACAGTAAATCACTGTCAATACCTATCACTAAAGTTTTGGCCCTAATCTTTCTCAAAGCGTCTTCGGGGCTGCGGAACTTTCTTCCTACCTGGTGATTGTCCATTACTTTGGTCAATGTCCAATAGCTGAACGCATCGAAGCGCTTAGCCAGTTTTTCACCCTGATAGCGCTGATAAGATGCTGCTCTGTATTGATCCAGCCTATTCGTTTTTTCACCTTGCAATTGAAACGCTTCAAAAGAACGAAAAGTGGTCATGCTTATCGCGCGCGCTGCTTTGAGTCCATTGCTTCCGGCATTTGCATTTCGCATTTGCCAGGTTTGATCTGCTTCAATGGCCATTCTTTGTGATTCGTTGATTGCTATTCCCCAAGGGGAGTGGAACGCGTTGCAAGCAATCGGGATCAAATTGATACATACTTCCGGGTTGTAAATGGCCCAGGTCAATGCTTGCTGACCACCTAAAGATCCACCAATAAGAGTATGGATTTTCTCTATTTCTAAATGAGTCCTCAGCAAGTCAAAACTCCTTACTATATCCCAATTGGTGATTGTAGGGAAATCATGAAAGAAGGGAGTGCTGCTTTCTGGATTGACTGAGAGCGGTCCTGTTGAACCATAACACCCACCCAGAGTATTGACACACACAATAAAATACTCACGTGGATCAAATGGACCTTCTTCTTCAAATAATGCGCCCCACCAATCGACAAAGTTGGAGCTGCCTGTAAGCGCATGACATACCCATACCACATTTGATTTCTCAGGATTCAACTCCCCAAGTGTGGTGTACTTCAATTGAAAGCCAGGCAGTGCACTACCCGACTCCAAATTGAAGTATTCATCTTGTCGATATAGATGTTCTTGTGTTCTCACAATAGACAGACTACTACTTTTGATTATGAGATAAATTTCATGCGGTTTGTTGTACTGATTCTTCCTGATAAACAGCAGCAATAGCCTGAAGAAAATCTTCTTTGATGTCATCGAAGTGTTCTATACCAACAGAAACTCTTAGAAGATTTGGAAGTACCCCAGTCGACAATTGCTCCTCTTCGGATAACTGTTGATGCGTAGTGGCCGCTGGTTGAATGATTAATGTTTTGGCGTCTCCCACATTGGCTACATGACTTACCAATTTCAGACTATCAACAAACTTTGCAGCAAGCTCCTTGGATCCCCTCAATGTGAATGAAAGCACTGCGCCATATCCATTTCTTAGATATTTCTTAGCAAGTTTGTTGTAGGTACTGCTTTGTAAGCCTGGGTAGTTGACACTTTCCACTTTAGGATGTTGCTCCAGCCACTGAGCGAGGGCAAGCGCATTGTCCACCGATCGTTGTACTCTAAGTGAAAGTGTTTCAAGTCCCTGGAGGAAAAGAAATGAATTAAATGGGCTCAAAGCAGGGCCATAATCTCTCAATCCTTCTACACGGGCGCGAATAGAAAAAGCAATGTTGGGTAAGCCAAGTGGATTGTTATCTCCAAATGTTTCCCAGAATTTCAGCCCGTGATAACCTTCTGATGGTTCTGAAAACTGTGGGAACTTTCCATTTCCCCAATTGTAATTCCCACCATCTACGATCACACCTCCAATGGAAGTGCCGTGACCACCAATCCATTTTGTGGCGGAAGCAACCACCACATTAGCACCGTGATCGAGTGGTTTGAACAAATAACCAGCTGCACCAAAAGTATTATCCACAATAAGTGGTAAATCATATTTCTTTGCCAAGGCAGCAATGGCTTCGAAATCGGGAATATTAAACCCAGGATTTCCAATGGTCTCCAGATAAATGGCTTTGGTGTTACTGTCTATAAGTTTTTCAAAAGCTTCCGACTTGTCACCTTCAGCAAAACGTACATCGATACCAAGTCGTTTGAAGGCGACCTTAAACTGATTGTAGGTTCCTCCATAGAGAAATGAAGTGGATACAATGTTGTCCCCCGCTTGAAGAATATTGTTCAATGCGATAAATTGAGCAGCTTGTCCGGAACCAACAGCTACAGCGGCAACTCCTCCTTCGAGCGCAGCAATTCGTTTTTCAAAAACATCTGTTGTTGGATTCATGATCCTTGTGTAGATATTTCCAAATTCTTTTAGTCCAAATAAATTGGCACCGTGTTCAGAATTCTTGAATGTGTAAGAACTGGTTTGATACAAGGGCACTGCCGTTGATCTTGTTGTGGGGTCGACTTCATGTCCTGCATGAAGTTGAAGGGTTTCAAATCGATAATTTGACATAGTTTTAGAATTGTTTATTTGTTAAAAAAAAGAAAACGGAATTGTAGGAATACAGCAGTGACAGGACTTGTCAGGCCAATTGTTACTGCGTGGTATTCGTGTTAAGAATTAGCAGCAACAACACGCGCACGTACACATCGTAGTGTTACGCGTAATCGTGGTTGTACAAATAATGTAATGGATGGAGTGAGCAGATGAAGGTAAAACTTCCTGATTGTGTGCTGATGAAATTAAATTTTTCATTTTACTAATCGTTTATATTCTCCCCGACACTTGTCGAAGATCAGGAATTAGCACCTTGAATTTTTCAGGTTGCTAGCGCTTCATAGAGCCTGTCTCTCAGCGCTTCTTTATAAATCGATTAAGCAGACATTGCTTGCTCGACTTGATGATGCAAACGTATACTAGTTCAGTAGAGTTTCCAAAACTTTTTCAAAAAAATTAATAATTCCCCGATAGGAATAGGGAAAACACTAAACCCTGACAATTGTTAGGGTAGAATCAGAACTGCTTGGTAATCATTACGATCTGCCCCAGATGATAGAGATCATGGTGGACAATGCCATGTAGTAATTTATAGTAAGAATAATTTCGTGGAGGTACTGGATTTTCCAGTTTTTCCATATCCCAAGCTCGAAGTGCGCCCAACAGAGCAGCCTGATTTTTTTCTAATTCTTCCAGAGCAGTCTGCCATGTGGTAGAAGGAGGAAAGTTGTCAGCTTCTGATACATCAAAGGCTTCGTCACCTTGAAGTTTGTGAATAACAAAATTGCGCCAGGCTACCATGTGAAGCACCAATTCGATAATGGAATGTCCAGTACCAATTCTATGATTAGCCATTTCAGGAGTAATTTGGGAGAGTACTTGCTTTACAGAAGGCCCATGCCACGGTTTGCCTTGATAGGTATCTGTTAAGGTCTTAATTATTCCTTCTAATGGGTTCACTTGTTGTTATGTAAGCATTGCACCATCCACCTGAAGTACCTGACCTGATATGTAGCTGGACATATCTGATCCTAAAAATACACAGGCATTGGCAACATCATCTGGGTGGCCTCCTCTTTTAAGAGGAATCGCCTCGCGCCAGCCTTGTACCGTCTTCTCATCCAGTTTGCCAGTCATTTCGGTTTCGATAAAACCTGGGGCGATGGCGTTGGAACGTATCCCCCTCGAACCCAATTCAAGGGCAATAGACTTTGTAAAACCTATTATTCCGGCTTTTGAAGCAGCATAATTGGCCTGACCAGCATTTCCTTTCAATCCCACTACAGAAGTCATATTGATGATGGAGCCTCCGCGTTGCTTCATCATGGGCTTTGCCACAGCTTTTACCGTGTTGAAGCAGGATTTAAGGTTCACCTGCATAATTTTATCCCACATTTCTTCCGTCATTCTCAGAAGCAGGTTGTCCATAGTAATGCCGGCATTATTGACCAGGATGTCAAGTGTACCAAAGTCAGCGACCACGTCATTGATCAGTTTATCGGCTTGAGCGAAATCAGAGGCATCGGATCGATACCCTTTGGCTTTAACACCTTTAGCTTGAAGTTCAGCCTCCAGTGCCTGGCCTTGCTCTACGCTGGAAAGGTAGGTAAAGGCTACATTGGCGCCATGCTCTGCGTATTTCATAGCTATAGCTCTGCCTATTCCTTTGGAGGCTCCTGTAATCAGTGCATTTTTTCCTTCAAGTAATTTCATAATCAATTGCGTTCAGTGGATTCTTTGGCGATATGCCTCAAAAATAGAGATTTCTGTCAAAAAATGATTTAAATACTTCGATTTGCACGAATGGCCTTCCTATTGTCTAAATAGCTTTTCAATTGGCCAATCACGCTTTATCTTTGGGCCGAATTCTAAAATTGTTTCTTATGTCTAAATATGATCTGATCGTCATTGGCAGTGGCCCTGGCGGATATGTTGCAGCCATCCGAGCTTCACAGTTGGGAATGAAAGTGGGGGTAGTAGAGAAGGCGGAACTAGGTGGTGTATGTCTTAACTGGGGGTGCATTCCAACGAAAGCCTTGTTGAAAAGTGCCAATGTATTTGAATACATGCAGCATGCTGAGGACTATGGGATTACTGTGAAAGACGCCAAGGCCGATTTGAAAGCCATGGTGAAAAGAAGCAGAAGTGTTGCAGATAGCAACAGCAAGGGAATTCAATTTCTTTTTAAGAAAAATAAGATTGATCACATCCCTGGTTTTGCCAAACTTAAAAAAGGCGGAAAAGTAGAAGTGACCGATGACAAAGGAAAGAAGACGGACTACGAAGCAAAACATACTATCATTGCTACTGGTGGCCGCTCGCGCGAATTGCCCAATCTCAAAATTGATGGGAAGAAAATTCTGGGATATCGTGAAGCCATGGTATTGCAGGAGAAACCAAAGCGTCTTTTAGTGGTAGGATCCGGAGCAATAGGTGTTGAGTTTGCCTATTTCTACAATGCAATAGGAACTGAAGTGACGATCGTGGAATTCCTTCCTCGTATTGTGCCGGTAGAAGATGAAGAAGTTTCTAAAGCGCTGGAGAAGTCCTTCAAGAAATCTGGAATGAAAATTCATACTAACTCTGAAGTAACTCATGTAGATACAAAAGGAAAAGCTTGCGTAGCTACAGTTAAAACACCTGGTGGCGAAATTAAGATAGAGTGTGACGTTGTACTTTCAGCGGTAGGGGTGTCTACCAATTTGGAAGGCATCGGTTTGGAAGAGGTGGGAGTGAAGACTGAAAAAGGACGTGTAGTGGTTGATGATTTTTATAAAACTAATGTAGCGGGAGTTTATGCCATTGGTGATATTGTAAAAGGTCCAGCATTAGCCCACGTAGCTTCCGCAGAAGGAATTACCTGTGTAGAAAAGATTGCAGGAAAAAACCCTGAGCCTATTGATTACAACAACATTCCGGGCTGTACCTATTGCTCTCCAGAAATCGCGTCTGTTGGTTACACTGAAGAGGCAGCGAAAAAAGCTGGCTATCAAATCAAAGTGGGCAAGTTTCCGTTCAGCGCATCAGGAAAGGCAAAAGCGGCAGGTGCTACAGATGGATTTGTAAAAGTAATCTTTGATGCCAAATACGGTGAATGGCTGGGAGCTCATTTTATTGGAGCCAATGTTACAGAAATGATTGCCGAAGTGGTAGCCGCTAGAAAGTTGGAAACTACAGGACATGAAATCATTAAGACAATTCATCCTCATCCTACCATGAGTGAGGCCGTAATGGAAGCAACAGCTGCAGCCTACGGAGAAGTTATACACCTTTAGAAAAAAAAGAGCGCTGCCGATTGGTGGCGCTCTCCTTTCAAACTACTCACGCATCTGACTTTGGCACCAGGACGCCTATCAGATGGCCTCTATTGTTATTGGTGAGGGATAGACCCTTGGGCTACAATTCATGGCCAATTTTGAAAACCATGCCCGCATGGGCGCTTACAAAAAGGCCAAATCAGTTCCTATAATAATGGTTTTCGGTATCGTAAATATTAGGTTTTTGCTATCAATTTGGGCTTTTGAACCCCTTAAAATGTCCATTTGTCAATTTTAGTATTCTTTTTCAACTTTTTCTTCGTATATAGTACCATAAACATGTATCAATCATTGAGTTATGAAAATGCTACCAATGAAATTTTATATGCAAAGAGCAAGGATTTTGGGCTTGATGATCGGATTTTGTATGGTCATCTACCTTGTAGTAAGAGTATTTGTAGAGTCTACTGGTTGATGGCTGCCGCTGAGAGAAATAAAGGCGTTTCTACAAGAGGCTACTTCAAAAGAGCCAAGGCTTTTGGCTATTTAATGCTAATTGTTGCCATCGGATATTTGATTTATTACCTGATTACTGAGTTCTCATAGCCTTTCCCAATTTTTGCCCGTTTTGCCACAGCTTTATCTTTCCATAGCTTTGCTATACTATGGATAGCGTGTCTTTGAGAATCGTATTTGTTGTTTTTTTTCTTTTCCACCTTCCCACTGTTTTTGCTCAAACAACCAACCCGAGCCAAATTGAATTTGAGTCTGCTATCAGTCTATTAGAAAAAGGAGCATATGCGGAAGCCTTACAAAAATTTGATCGCCTTTTGTATTCCGGATTTACCGATAAGGCAATTCATAAATACCGTGGCATAGCTAAATACAAGCAAAAAGATTTTAAAGGGGCAGTCGAGGACCTGGATAAGGTAAGATCGGAAAATGACCCTGTAGTGGATGCCATGCTTGGTGTTTGTAAATATGAATTTCAGGATTGGGATGCCGCCAGGTATTTTTTAGAAAAAGCTATGCGTGCTGGCTATAAAGATGGGAAGTCTCAACTTTATTTGGGCTACCTGTACTTTCGGGATAAAAACTACAAGGAAGCGGTCGAACAACTGACTGAGGCTGAAAAAACAGAAGGAAAAGAAACTGAACTGTATATATCCCGGGGGATATCAGCCTATTATGCAGATGATGCGGATCTGGCCATCAAAGATTTAGAAAAAGTAATTCAATTAGGAAAAGCCTCACTGCTGGTTTATGAAACATTAGGACTATCCTATGCGAAAGGCAATAGATATAGCAAAAGTCTTCCCTATTTAAAAAAGGCTGACTCCCTTTCCAGTGAGAATAAGCACGTCTATTTCCAGTTTGGAAACAGCTTGTCCGACAAAAAATTATTTAAAGAGGCCGTTGAAGCCTATACCAAAGCCATTGCGCTGGGATATACAGACGCAGTTATCTACATCCATCGGGGTAAGGCTCAGCTGAAGGCCGGTGGCGTGGAAGAATCTTTGAAAGATTTCGATCTGGCCATCAAACTTCAACCACAAAATGTTATGGCATACAGGAGCAGGGTATCGGCCAATTTTATCAAACAGGATTGGGTAAGGGTAGTAACTGATTTGGCGATTGTGAATGCACTTGGAAGTTATGAACCTACGGATTGGATTCCTGCGAGTGTAGCCAAATACGAGCTTAAAAACTATCAGGGAGCTTTGGATGAAATTAATCTTGCCGAGATAAAAGACAATGTTGCAACTACATTTGAAGGAATACAATATTCTTTCAACCTTCAGAAAGGTAAATGTTTGGTTGCCTTAATGAAGTTTGGGCCTGCACTTTCTGCTTTGAATCAGGCAGAAAAGGAGGGGGAAAAAGCTGTTGATCTTTACATAGAGCGTGCGCGTGCTTATGTGGGCATGGAACAGTTTGAAAATGCGATTACTGATTTGGAGAAAGCACAATTGTCATACCCTAAAAACGCAAAAGTGTTTTACAATAGTGCAGTAATTAAAGAGGAACTGGGTGATTTTGGAGCTGCAGTATTGGATTACAATAAAGCCATTCTCCTCAATCCAAAAGATGCACTGGCCTACTATGGAAGGTCAAATAGTAAAGCGCGTAAAGGAGATATACGAGAAGCAATTACCGATTTGGATGAAGCCATAAAAATTGACCCGGAAAATGCCACTTATTACAAGGTAAGGGCCAACTTTCATTATCAGATGAAAAATAAGGACAAGGCATGTTTTGATTGGCGCAAAGCAGTAGAATATGGAGATGAAAAGGCTCGATTTTCCATTAATAAGTATTGTGCCAAATAATAGGCCGGACAAAATCACTAAATGATTCTAATTCTTACATGAGTCAGCCAACGATCGATTTACTCGGTGAGTGGTAGATTACAATAGTCAGTTTTGAGTTATATACTGAAAAGACTGACATGAATAAGATCGGATTACTTTTACTCTTCCTTTCGGTGATGAATAGCACATTCGGAGCAGAAAAAATAACCGGTAAAGTTGTTGCCGTGCTTGATGGCAATACTTTTGAAATGCTTGCAGAGGACAACGATATCTATAGGATTCTTCTCTATGGTATAGACTGCCCGGAATCAGGCCAGCCGTTTGCGGAAGAAGCAAAAAAGGAATTAGAAAAATTAATTCTCAAACAAAAAATAACAGTAGATATACAAGGCAAAAATAGATTGGGGGTAAGAATGGGAGTAGTCGTTTCCCGTGATGACCCAAGAGAATTGTTACTAAGAAATGGTCTTGCCTGGACTTCCGAAAACAATCCCCAAAGTGATTTGGAGCGTTTACGACTTGAAGCTGAAGCAAAAAAGACTGGGATTTGGGCAGAGACCAATCCTGTGCCACCTTGGATTTTCAGAAGAGAGCAATCCATGTTACAGCCAAAAATGAGTCAATAGAAAATATTTCTGAGTTGACTGCGTTAAGTCCTAGATGAAAGGATTAAGACTTATTTTTACTGTTCTGTTGGCACTTACAGGCTCATTTGGTTTTGCGCAAACCAGTTTGGATCCTACCCCTTCTCCACATCAAAGTAAATTTTATTCACCCAAGCGAGCAAAAGCAGTTAAGCACAAAAAAACTAAAGTTACTCGCACGGCACAGTATGAATTTTATAAGAGAGTAGAGTTGGCAGCAAAGGATAAACAACGAATGTTAAAAAAACTTTCAAAGCCACAATTCTCTAATCCCGCTTATTTTGGGCATAAGAAAAAACCCAAGAAAAGGCCGGCACATAAAATGAAATATTGCACTGAATGCCACATCAGGCATTAGGAAAGAACGCACATCATTTATATTGGGAGCGCCAAAAATAGATGCTTATCTTTATGGGATGATGCGCGGGTTTGCTTTTTTTATCTTCTTTTTTTCGATCCTTTCTGTCTCTGCACAGAAGAAGAAACCTGTGGAGGCACAACCCAACTCCGTTGATCCAACTTATGCAGAGGAACACTATGTGCCTAAAGCTTCTAAGAAGAGCAAAAAATTGGGAGTGACCTATGACGCCCGTAAAATATTTAGGAAGCGGATGGAGAAGAATTGGAAGGAGCGTGAAAAGGCTGAAAAAAATTTCAGTGGAGAAAGGAAGGCAGATAAATCGCAACCTCCTTATTTTGGCCACAAAAAGCCACCGAAAATCCGTCCACAGGGTAAACGCAAGGTTTGCAAAGTGTGTGGCATAAAACATTGAGGAGCGAAGTGGACATTGCAAAAGTCATCGAGTACACCAATCTCAAACCTACCGTTACTGTTGGTGAGATAGATCAACTAGCAGCAGATGCGGTTCGATTGAATTTATTTGGAATTTGTGTTCCTCCGTTTTGGGTAAAGCGTGCAAAACGGGAACTGGGAAATGCAATGGTAGCACTTGTTACAGTAGTAGGATTCCCTATGGGTTATCAGATGACTGAAACAAAAGTTGATGAAGCGAAGAGGGCTATGGATAACGGAGCGGATGAGATTGATTGGGTGTGGAACATAAGCGCATTCAAAACCGGATTGCCATGGACCAAAATTGAATTGGCAAAGGCAAGCAAACTAATACACGATCAGGAAAAAATATTGAAAGTCATAATTGAGACATCATTACTATCGGATGAGGATATAATATTGGCATGCAAGATATGTAGTGATGCAGGGGCGGATTTTGTGAAGACTTCTACTGGCTATGCAGGTGAGGGGGCCACAATACCACATGTTCAATTAATGCGCCAACACTTGCCACCAATGGTGGGTATTAAAGCTGCCGGGGGTATCAAACATTATAAGCAGGCAAAAGATTTAATTGCTGCGGGTGCTGACAGGATAGGCACCTCTTCTGCCTTGTCCGTTATTAATATACAATGAAAAAAGCCTACCAATTAAACATTAAAGGCAGAGTGCAAGGCGTTTTTTATAGAGCGTCTATGCGCAACATGGCCTCTGAACTGGGTATTATGGGGTACGTGTGCAACCAAATGGACGGTTCGGTATATGCGGAAATAGAAGGAAGTGAAGACAAGTTGAATCAACTTATTGCATGGTGTAAAGTTGGCCCCTCAGGAGCAAAAGTGGAGGAAGTAAACATCCTGCCGCAATCTGAAAAGGGATACAAAAGCTTTGAAATCAGAAGATTCTAAAACGGATTGTTACCAATTTTTAAAAATATCCTATCCCGCATAGGGGGGTTAGTTATTTGGGTTGTCCTAGGGTTGAATCAATCAATTTTAGGATATGAAAAAGAACATTTTAGCATTAATAGTTTGCAGTCTGATATCAAGCGTGGGGTTTTCACAGTCAAGGGAAAGCGGCACTGAAATTCAGACCCTATTTAAAAATAATCCAGTCAGAACTTCCGGAGGATACGGTGCTATCTCCAACAAGTTTACCACGATCAAAGGTGAGTATGCCAACTTGGTGGAAATGTATGGAGGCTGGTACATCAATCAGAGATTTATGTTAGGGTTAAGTGGAGGCGCTACCACCAATAACATTCCCGTTCCATTTGAGTATGCAGCCATCCCGGGAGAGCGTTTAAGTTATGAGTATGGTCAATTTGGATTGGCGACAGAATATGTGCTGGGCTCTAATCGAACATTTCATATTGTTTTCCATTTGATGACTGGAGCAGGATTTACTGTTCAATACGACAGGTATAATGTCTGGGAGACTTCCAATGGGCGCAATCATGTCGGGTTGGATGAGAACTGGTTTTTTGTTGCTGAACCAGAAATTCAATTAGAAGTGAATGTGTTCAAATGGATGCGATTTAGTCCAGGTTACTCATATCGCTCTGTTTATGGCAGTGATGCTGCCGGTCTTCGTGATGAGGACTTAAGCGGCAGCTCATTCAATCTCACATTAAAATTCGGGAAATTCTAAATTAAACAGTTTGCGAACTTTGAGATCTGTCTGATATCGGATGGATTTCAAAGTTTAAGAAGGCGCAAAAAATTTATTCTTCACCAGAAAGGTATTTCATCAACAGATTGTTGTCTTCGTGTGGATAGAAGGTGTCAAATTCCATAAAATATCCTTCCGGGTCGTACCCGACAAAAGCGCGGTATTTATTTTCAGGCCCGGTGCTTACCTCACGCTCACGGAGTTCAAAAATTTTACTTTCATTGACATACTGAAACCATCCATCGATGTCTTTGAGGATGAAAGATACATTCACGGCTTTCTTCTCTGTATAGCTATGCATTCCCCTCCGCTCATCTACGAGGCCAATGTACCCACTGGCAGATGCCTGATAGATCTTTGCCCAGCCCTGATCAGCGATAAGGGGTAAGCCCAATACTTCCTGATAGAATTTTTCCATGGCAGGGATGTCTTTATAATACAACCATGTGATAGTGGCATTGAATCCAAGTCCTTCCGGAACAGTTGTGTTTTGTGAGGGAGGAGGAGTAATTGTATTTACTTTACTCAGTTGAGGTAGAAACAGTTCATTTTCCGGATGTTGTTTAAAGGTTTCAAACTCCAACAGGTATCCTTCTGGGTCAATAGCCACAAAGCCATCATGTGCTCCACCCTCCTTTGGTTTGTAGTCATATTTAATTTTAATGTTTTTGGATTGAAGATATTTATACCATTCTTCCAATTGATCGGTTAGCAATGCAAGTGCAACTGTTTTAGGTTCTTGTGCTGTGTGCATTCCTTTGGCAGCATCTACCAAAATTAAATAGGAGTCGCTGGTCAAACGCAAAATTTTGGCCATCGAGTAATCGGCCAATAATTCGAAGCCGAGCGTTTTAGTGTAGAATTCAGTGGCAGCATCCAGATTTTGATAATATAGAAATAAATTGGTAGCCTGAATGCCAAAATCCTGCATGGTTCTAAATGATGTATTTTGTGCCAGCAATTCATTTATTTTTTGTGGTGAATAACTGAGCATTCGGCCAAACCTTCTTGAAATCTCTTCTCTTGATTTGCCATTGTACTTCCCTTCCTTCACCAATGCCTCCTTATCGGCTTTAAGTTTTAAATATTGATCTTTTGTGGTGCCCTGATAGAGGAGCAACACTTCCTTGTCTTTGGCCACATCCTCTGGAAATAAATCTGTCACCAATAAATCCGGCTCACGATAAACCAATACATCATGCTTTTGAGCGACTTCAGTTGCATCGGGAAGAAATTTATCCATTTCATCTTTTGTAAGCGTGGCACTCAATGCCAATTGCTTCACGCCAGCATCAATTGCTTCAGAGAATGCACCAATGGCTCCCAGGCGATAAGTCTTTTCATTGTCTTCTTTATTGACACAACTCAAAAGAAGTAATAACATGCTGAAAATACCCAATCGAGAAGCCATAGGATTATTTTAGTACGTTGATTATATGTGTGTACTTGATGGTGAAACTTCTATTGAGTACACTGCCTCCATCCCATATCTCGTTATAAACAACAAAAAGTCCTGTGTTGGCTTGTTCCAATAGATTGAATCTGATGTTGGCAGATACAATATCGGCCGCACTGTTGTACTGGAAGAAACTTTGCAGTGTCATTCGTGGTGTAAATGAATAGGATAACCTTGCACCAAACACATCTGTTGCAAAATTTCTTTCCATCAAATGAATGTCGTTGTGGTTGAATGTGTAATCTGAATTGAATCGATCCCCAATTCTAAATCCGATAGTACCACTGTGCGCAGAACGTGATCCCAGAAAGTATCCGCCCATCACATGACGCGTGCTGATGTAAAACTTTTTACTTGGGTTGGTAATCACTACGATTTGTGCCTCTTGGTTGGTAAATGAGCCTGCTGGCAACACCACCCCTAAGCCAGGAATTTTGAAATCTGTCAATGATCCTTCTTCGGTGAAATTGATTCCAGTGTGAATCTCAAAGCCGTTTTTCCATACCCAGTGATTATCTACATGCAGAAATCCTGTTTCCTGAAACCCCTCGAAATCCCAGAATCCTCTATAAGATACGTGTGGTCTGATTTCCAGCATTCCTCCCATCTTCCCATTCATACGAATGGTTTTTAATATCAAGAACTCAGGCTTTCTAAAAGCTTTTCTGAATAGGAATCCGGCTTGCGGATCGAAACCTTCATCTACCTGGGTGTAGGCCAGATTCATATCCAACCCGTTCCATTGGTATTGACTTTGCAACTTGAATGAGTTGCCATCATCAATGCTATCCGGAGAGTTTGATCTTGCGAAGAATCCTGAGATTTGAGCCTTCTTTCCAATTCCAATCTTTCCATCCATAGCAAAAACGCGGTTGTAGTCATTTTCTGCACCTCCGCCCTCTCTACTTACAAAGGTTCCTCCAATGGTAGAACGCTGACCTACCTGCTGATTGACACGTGCCACATTGAAATTATTCTTTTGGATTTTTACAGAATCATTTACATCCACATCATCGGTAAACATGCTCAACACACCTACGTTGGTTTTATTGACGCGTCCAGAAACCCTAGCACCTCCAATAATGGGGACGATTTGTCCGGTTTCGGCTATACCAATTTTTCTACTAAAGAAAAGATCAACTTCACCAGGGCTTCCTACAGTAAAGAATCCTGCATTCTCAAGGAAAAATGGGCGCTTTTCCGGGAAGAATAAATTAAAGCGATCGAGATTGATTTGTTGCTGATCTACTTCCACCTGAGCAAAATCTGTATTGTAAGTAAGATCTAGTGTAAGTGATGGGGTAATGCTATACTTGATGTCTGCCCCTACATCGGGGGTATTTTTCACTTTGCTAGGGTCCTTAGAGAAATCCTTTGCGGTATTGTTGAGTACATAAGGAATCAATTTCAGGTTGCCCGGGCTTTTTAAATTTAATCCTGTGAGTTCACCAGCCAGTGAAAGACGTTTCAGGTCGAATTGAATTGGCAACGGTGCCCAATAAGCCACTTCATTCGTTTTACGAATGTTGCGCTGAATGTTAAGTCCCCAAACCATATCCTTGCCTGATGCAAAACGAATGGTACGCAAGGGGATGGCAAATTCGGCACTCCAACCATAGTCTCCTACTTTGGACTTTACTACCCATGACGCATCCCAGTTCAGATTAAAACCTCCAATGGTACCACCCTGTTGCCTGTTGTTGTTAAAATTACCTTGACCCTCATTATCTACTTGTCCATCGTACTCTACACCCAGCGAATTAGTACCAAATACAAAACCATTTTGCCTATCGTGGTAGGTGTCAATTATAAAAAGAAAACTGTCGGTGCCATCCAGCGAGGCATCTCTGCGGGCATCGGAAACCACCAGTTTATCCGGTTGAGAATCATAACAAACCACGGCTACGTAGAGCATGGTTTCAGTATATCCAATTCTGATTTCTGTTTTTTCTGAAGCTGGCTGTCCGGAATAGGGCCTGATCTGTTTTAATCCATCAAAGGCAGGGAACTGCTGCCAAAGCTCATCATTAATGACTTCTCCATCAATTACTGGTTCTACAGTAAGTTGAATGGCCGCTGCCTGAGGTCGTTCTTTGATGTCGGGCATGGTCCCATTGGATTGGGCAAGCACAACGGAGCAAGTGATTAGCGCCAGTATGACCAATATTGGTCTGCGAACTGAGTTCATAGGATAATTTCAGGTAATTTTTTAAAGTGGTGACCAATATAATACATTGGTGGCTTTGATAAACAGTACTTTTATACGCATGGTAATTAATGTAAATGGATTAATCAGCCACCTGTTTCAGCCGAATCAATACAATGGTGGTCTCCTCTGATTGCCGGTTGTAAATCCTGATTTTGGATTGTTTGTCAATGTATTTCCAGTCTTCCAACACTTCAGGGTGCTTTTGAATTCGAACCGTTAAAGGCCATTGATTAAGATTGACAACTACAGTAGAATGGAAGGTGAGAAAATCCAAGCGGGATTTAGGGGATAAGCGAAATTTACTGACAATAAAAAAAGCATTGTTGATGAGCAATTCTTCGTTGGGGAGGAAGTGATAGGAGGTGTCTTTAGCACCATGAACAGAAAGATTTTCAACGGCAATTAAACGCAGTAGGCCCTCACTACGATTGGCAAATCGATGAATTAATGGCGTAGTTGGGTTTTCAAAATAGCCACCAATGAATCCCTTTGGAAGAACCAATGCACGCCCTTGCTCACCCGCATTCTCCACCCAAATTTTCCCACCGTTGATGGTGACATAAACGTAATTGCTGCTATGCTGGTGAATTAATGAAGTATCGTTGGGGTAGGCGATAACGTCAAGTACGCGTACTCCAGATTTTGTGAGCACCGGATGATGCAATGGCTCTTCATGAACTTGTAGTTGAGCGTATCCTTGCGCAACCCACATCTGCAGGAGCAAGATGATATATTTTGATGCATTCATCTTGCAACGCTAAGAAATATCTTTGAGGGCATTCGCCAGATAATCTACATCTGTTTTGGTATTGTAAATAGATAGTGAGATTCTTAACCCATTCAATCCGAAAGTTGCCATCGGGCGTGTATCAATTCCATATTTATTGAATAGTTTGTCTTGCACTTCATTGACATCTTGCCCCACCACTTCAAGTACTTGTATGCCCGCAGAAAGTTGATTGGATGCAGGTGATTTGAATCTGAATTTAGAATTCCCTTCAAATTTAGATTTGAAATAATTCTTTAGTTCAAATGTTCTTGCTTCAATCTTATCACTTCCGATGAGTTGATGAAAAGATAATGCTGCGCCTAATCCTAATACTTCAGGCAAATTACGGGTGTTGTAATTTTCAAGTCGTCTTATGGTTTTATCAGTGTGTCCTTTGCAAACGATGAGTGGTTTCAATAGATGCTGACTTTCTTTTCTGGCATAAAATATTCCTACTCCTTTTGGAGAAAAGAGCCACTTGTGTGAACTGGCAGCATAATAATCACAACCCATATCATGGAGGTCAGCTTTGAGCATACCCGCACCTTGTGCGCCATCTACGGCTACTAAAATTCCATTTTTATGTGCCAGCTCCGAAATTTCTTTTATAGGTAATATCATTCCGTTTGTATTCACGATGTGACACATGGAAATGACTTTAGTTCGAGGAGTTATGGCTTTCTTATAAATCGAAACCAATTCATCGACAGATGAAGGCATTATAGGAAGCACAGGTTTTACCAGTTTAATACCCTTGGTTTCTTGCCAGACCTGCCACGGAATGGTTCCGCTGGTGTGCTCATGATCGGCAAGTATCACTTCATCACCTGGCCTTAAATCAAAACTTCGTGCTATGAGATTCATCCCTTCGGTGGTATTGTGAATAAGGGCAATTTCCTCCTCGGATGTATTCAATAACTGAGCAGCTTGTTTTCTTACTGTTTCTTTTTCGTCATCCCAGTCACCCCACATGTACCTGGAAGGGAACTCATCAAGTATTTTCCGATACTCATTAGTGGCAGATCGCACCATAGTGGGAGAGGGGCCTAAAGAACCATTATTAAAATAATATAGTCCTGAGGCAAAAGGAAATTGCTGCTTTACCATTTCCCAATAACTTTCCGTATTGTCGGGGGAAGCTAAAGTAGTTTTGGCGGGTAGAACCAATGGGCGTGCTTCAAGGTTTGAAAACAACGCTGAGCCTGCTATTCCGGTTAGAGCAGACTTAATGAACATTCTACGACTTTTCATCAGACGATATTTTTTGGGATAACAATTTATGTTTAATATCCCGATATTGTTAATTGAATTGGATTCTATTGACCAGCAACCGTAAAAAAAAATTCGAACTTCTGTTTAAGGACTTGTTTAAGCCTCTCTGTGGGTTTTCTATGAAGTACATAGGGGAGATGGAAGAGGCTAAAAGTCTTGTGCATGAGGTTTTTATTTCATTGTGGGAAAAATTTGAGACGCTTCCAGAGGACACTAATCATAGAAGCTATTTGTACACTGCCGTGAGAAACCGTAGCCTGAACTACATCAGGGATCGTAAGAAATTAGTAGGACTTGAAGATATTTCGGAGCAGGGCACGGAAGAAACGAACGCTTTTGAAGTCAGAGAGTTGGAAAAAGAGATTGAGCTCGCTATTAATACCTTGCCGGAGAAGTGCAGGATGGTTTTTGAGATGAGTCGTTATGAGGAATTGAAATATGCTGAAATTGCTCAAAAAATGAATATTTCTGTAAAAACAGTAGAAGCACAAATGTCCAAGGCACTAAGTGTGTTGAGACAGGCGCTAGCTAAATACCTTTCAATTCTGTTTTTTATTTTTAACCTGTAAGGGTAACTGTAAGTTGAGGTGTTGTTTAAATTATAGAGGTATAAGAAAGTGAATGAAGAAAACCATAGCGTAAATCAGGACCTGATCGCAAAACATTTAGCAGGAGAAGCAACTGTAGCAGAAGAAAAATTGCTGCAGGAATGGATTGCTATAAGTAATGAGAATGAAATACTCTATCAAAAATTCAAAAAAGCATTCGAGCTAAGTGGTAAGCACTACAAACCAGACGCTCATCAAAGTATTGACATTGATGTTGATCAGGAATGGCATCATTTTGAAAAATCGGTGGATGAGTCCAAGAAGACAATTCCTTTAAAGTCAATTATTATTCAGGGCCCTGCATTGTTTCGTATTGCTGCTGCTTTGCTGTTTATAGTTGCTGCTGGATTTGTCATTAATTATTTGATAACCAGAAACGCTGAACAGGTTTTTCAAACCGCTGAGAATACAGAGGAAGTCTTATTACCAGATGGATCAACAGTTGTGCTAAATAGAAATTCAACATTGTCGTTTACAAAAGCATATGGCGATGAAAACCGAGAGGTAGTGCTGAGTGGTGAAGGCTTTTTTGAAGTGGTGACCAATCCACAACAACCCTTTATTATAAAATTGGATCAGGCAGAGGTTACTGTGCTGGGCACTTCATTCAATATAAATGGCTATGCAGTGGGTGAAGAATTGGAAGTAGTAGTGACAACTGGAGTTGTAAAGTTGGCGCCTTATGAAGCTGCAAAAGCAATTGAACTGAAGGCAGGTGAGAGAGGTGTATTCAAAAAGCAGCAAAAGATATTGATCAGCAGCCTCAATGAAAATACTAATTACCTTGCGTGGAAGACCAGAAAAATAGTTTTTGCTGAAAGCAGCCTGGCTTCGGTAGCTGAAATACTTCACGCTGTATATGGAGTCGACATGATCATTTCTGTTCCAATTTCTTCTTCATGTCTGGTTACGGCTACTTTTGACAATCAATCATTGGAATCGGTGCTTGCTATTTTGAAAACTACACTCGATTTATCCTATAGAATAGAAGGAAACAAAATAGAAATCGTTAAGGCTGGATGCTAAAACAGGGCATAAACGTGTTGCAACACTGTCGATTCTTAGGCAGCCTTATACTTCTTTTTTTTATTTTAGATTTTGCGCAGGCACAACAGACGGACGCTCTACTCAACCTGGATTTCAGAGAGCGTCCACTTGAGGAGGTTCTCAACTTCATTGCTCAACAAAGTGGCGTTTCATTTTCTTACAACCCAAGAAAGATTCCTGTTGATCAGAAAATCACTTATTCTGCCCGACAGAAATCACTTAATCAGGTAATGGAAGATATTGCAACGATTGCTGATTTATCTTTTGAACTGGTGGAAGGACAAATGGTGATAAAGCCGCAAAATCGAGTAAGGAGGGAGGCAGTTCAGCATGTAACACTAAGTGGATTTATCACAGATGCCAATAATGGAGAAGCATTGATTGGCGCTACAGTGATTGTAAGTTCTTTGCAAATTGGTGCCACCAGTAATGCTTTTGGTTTTTATTCGATTACTCTGCCTAAAGGGCATTATGAAATCAGTTATTCTTTTGTAGGATTCAAAAAGTCAATTCAACAAATTGAACTTAATCAATCACTTTCACTCAATAGTACCCTTCAGCCTACACCATCGGTGTTGGAGGAAATTATTGTCACCAGCAGCATTGGCCAGGTTATTCAGGAGGTGCAGTTGAGTAAAACGAACTTACGACCGTCTACTGTTTCGGAAAAACCAGCATTCTTTGGCGAAGCAGACGCTATAAAAGCATTGGAGGCCATGCCGGGAGTAAAAATGCACTCTGATGGCTCTACCTTTTATTATGTACGTGGAGGTGATAGGGACCAAAATCTAATCCTTATTGACGATGCGCCTATATTCAATCCAAGCCACTTGTTAGGCTTGTTTTCTACCATTATACCAGAAGCGGTTAACGACATTAGCTTTTACAAAGGCAGTATGCCTGCTTCACTTGGAGGGCGAATTTCATCTGTGATGGATGTGAGGACAAAGAAAGGGAACGATCAACATTTTCAGGCTTCAGGTAATGTAGGCTTGCTGAGCACTAAGTTGACTGTTGAGGGACCTATAAAAAAAGATAAAAGCTCTTACCTCTTGTCAAGTAGATTGTCGAGGGTGAAATGGTTGTTCAGATTGACCAATGACGATGTTCAAAAATTTCATTTTTATGACCTTACAGGAAAAGTCAATTTTGATTTGAATGATAAGAACAGACTTTTCCTCTCCTTTTATAATGGCAGCGATAATTTCTTTACCAGCAACAATGGAATTGAGTGGTCCAATCGAACTACTACGCTCAGGTGGAATCATGTTTTTAACGAGAAATTATTTTTGAACACAACGCTGGCAGGTGGGGTGTATGATTATTTCTTACATACAGATATAAGTACGCGCACGAAGTGGAACTCTCATCTTTCAAACATCAATCTCAAAGCTGATTTCAGCTATTTTAAAAATCCTAATGAGGAAATTGATTTTGGTGTAGCTTTTGGAGGGTATAATTTTAATCCGGGTAACGTAAGTCGCAATGGGTTTTCGGTCTCACCAATTGTTTCAGTTCGCAATTCCAATGAGTTTGTTTTGTATGGCAATCATGAGATGCGGTTGAATAATAAATGGGGGATCAATTATGGGCTTCGTTTTTCAACCTGGACCAACGAAGGAGATTCGTTTGAGTTTATTTTCGATGACAACCGAAACCCGGTGGACACCTTATTTTATGGAAAAGGTGAGCGGTATCAACGGTATGAAAACGTGGAGCCACGTCTTTCTTTGAGTTATTTTATTAACGATAACGCTTCGATCAAGACAAGCTACTCTAGAAATATCCAGAACATTCATCTGATTACTAATTCTGTCAGTCCTTTCTCATCCTTTGAAGTTTGGCTTCCAAGCAGTATTAATATTAAGCCACAGATAGCCAATCAGTTGGTATTGGGTTACTATCGTTACTTCACTTCCGTAGGGGTGACACTTGAACTGGAATCTTTCTATAAAAGAATGAGCAATCAAATAGACTATGAGGCGCACGCTGAAACACTTTTAAATCCACTGTTGGAACGGGAGCTAAGATTTGGAAAGGCTTCTGCCTACGGATCAGAAATTCAATTTAAAAAAGAAGAAGGGCGATTGCGAGCGTGGGCCGGATATACCTACTCAAGAGCAAAGAGGAAATTTGCCAATATCAATGAGGGAAGAACGTTTAATGCATTTTATGATCGACCTCATCAGATTAATTTCATGCTAAGTTATGATTTTAACCTTCGGTGGAGCGCTGGGCTAAATTGGAATTATTATACGGGTGCTCCATTTTCTTCACCGGTTAGTTTTTATTCCTACAATGGATTGGAAGTTCCGCTATATGGACAGAAAAATAATGATCGTTTGCCAGACTATCACCGATTGGATCTTTCGGCTACTTTGCATTTGAATAAGAATACAGAAAGCAAATTCAAGCACGAACTGTCTTTTTCAATTTTCAATTTTTATGGAAGAAAGAATGCGCTGTTTGTTAATTACAATAAAACGGAACAAAGTGATGGCAGTTTTAAGATCCCTTCCAATTTATTGGATAAGAATACTGTAAGTACACAGTTTTATCTATTCCAGTTTACACCGGCAATAGCTTACAATTTTAAATGGAGATGAGAAGAGGCTTATTGTATCTGTTAACTTTTATTTTGTTTTCCTGCGGGGAAGATAAGATTGAAACCAGGCTAATGTCAGTAGACACTGATTTACTGGTAGTAGAAGCTGTGCTCACCAACGAAAATAAGAATCATAAAATACTACTTACCCATCCTTATCAAATGTTGAATGGCAAGGCTGCTCCAGCTTCTGGGGCAACAATAATTGTGGTGGAGGGCAATGATAAAGTATTGGAAGTAACCGAGGTGGCCCCAGGTGAATATGTTACTGAGACCATGACCGCGGTTTATGGGAAAATTTATACACTGTACATTCAATACAAAGGAAGAGAATACTATGCATTCGCTGGATCTGTTCCAGTTGAGCCAATGAATCCTCTTCAATATGATGAAGTGCAGGAAGGTCGGTATCAATTACGATTTTTTGAATCGGGATCATCTCCGAATTACGTGGATCATTCTATATCATGGAAAACCACCCCGGCCTGTGCAGTTGGAGAAAGTTGTGAAGCCAGGATTGTGTATTATGATTTAAAAACCATTGATGTCAATGAACTCTTTAAACCGGATAAGGCTGCGTATACAGTTCCTCTTGGTACGGTAGTAATCAGGAGAAAATATTCTGTAAGCCCGGCACATAAGAATTATTTGCGTTCTCTTCTATCCGAGACGGAATGGCGAGGGGGTGTATTTGATATACAAAGGGAAAATGTGCCTACCAACCTGAGTGAAGGCGCGGTGGGTTATTTTGCCGTAGCTTCGGTGCTTTCTGATACAACTATTATCATCCAAAAACCTTGATTTCAGTCTATTTTGGATCATTCTTTAGATTTTTTAAAAATGAACTAAGGGTAAGTGAGGGCAGCCGTGTTTTAGTATTGAAGGAGGCAGAATCCTTTAAATGATTGTAAAACTAAACACTAAAAAACATGAAACGCACAAAATTTATTTCATACACCTTGTTTCTGGGAATGGCACTTATGTTCCTGGTTACTTCCTGTGATGAAAATCCGGAGATCACTACACAACAAGATCTGCTGCCCGAATCATTCAGGGTAGAAATTCCATCAGCCATAAGTAATGCAGACTATGTGGAGGGAGGAAAAATGTCAGGAAGAACCAAAGATGATATGCTTCAGGGGAACGACATCTACGAACACCTGGGCACCTTTATTGCGATAGGAGATGGGGCTGCCGAAATAGTTGAAGAAATTATTTTTGGACTTAGAAAACATAAGATTGACAGAATACTGAGCTTGTCATTTATTAGTGACGATGACAACCGTGTAAAAAACCTTGTTGTAGAATCCAATGTGGAGTATGAAGGAAAATTGTGGCAATATCAGCTTACTATAACTGACGAGGAATCTGAAGGAAATGCAGATGGTGGAAAAGCCATGCAGGTATTTTGGAATAAGGGAAGACCCATCATGGGGATTGCCATCATCAAGCCATACAATATTGACAGGGTAGAAAATCCTGAAGCAAAGGATGCCATCATACGAATCGATTATACAGAGCAGAGCACAAAAGGGTACGATGCGGAAATGGAAGTCTATATAACTAATTTGCCTTTGCCCAGTCCACTGGATGATCCTTATGCGCTAAGCTCTTTGCATATGTTTGCCGGAAAGAAGGGTGATGTGGTAGATGTTTATGGAAATTCAAATCATCCGAATGCGATTTTGTTCGCAGGAAATACTGGATTCAACTGGGTGTTTGTTGCCTCAGGTTCAGATCCTAAGGAAATGGGTGTTGCTGAAGTAGGTTTGCCACCTAGTACTTTGGATGAATCGGATCGCAATGTCCTGTTGAAAGATTATTCAATCAAAAATGTTTTCACCACTGAGATCAATGCAGCATGGCCCAGTTTAGATCCGGAACTTTTGGAAACCTATCTGAAGAATACCGCTGCTCCAGGCTACTTCAGCAACAAGGTTGGGTTTATCTCTGGCGGAGTTTCGCCAGGACCTGAGTGGGATGTATTTGCTTCAAGGTTAGACAACCTAAGCCCTTACAACCCGCTGGAGACAAGCAACCTCGAAGTGACGTTCAAGTAGTTGGTTTAATATACAGTAGAAGTGAAAAACCCCGGATAGTTCCGGGGTTTTTTATTTATAGAAATGCTTGCACCAAAATGATGAGAATCAGAATGGGAGATACATACCTGATAAACAACGGCCAAATTTTCATAAACAGTGAATTCTCAATTTCAGGATTACCTTGTTTGATCTCCTGAATCAAGGTGTTCCTGTTCATTACCCAACCAACAAAAATACAGATGAAGAGCCCTAGTAGCGGTTGTATAAATTGAGTGGTAGCGCTTACAACAAAATTAAACAGTAGATCAAAATTAAGTGCAATGGTCATGGCCACTGCCCAAAAAATTAAGCCTATAATAATGCTTGCTTTGGACCGATGCATGCCACGGTTGTCAACTGCATAAGACACTGGTACTTCCAACATGGAGATGGTAGAAGTAAGCGCGGCAATCACCATGAGAAAGAAGAAAATAATGGAAAGTAATATACCAACAGGTCCCATGGTATTGAACAACGCAGGAAGTACCTGAAAGATCAGATTAGGTCCTGAAATTAAATTACCACTGGCATCAAAAATTTCTGTTCCCGATGCTGCCGCAGCGTACATGGCAGGAATGATCAAAAGTCCGGCAAGAAAAGCAATACCTACATCACTCAACGTTACTAATCTTCCAAGACGAATAAGATTTTCTTTTTTGCTGGTATAAGAAGCCAATACTAACATACTGCCTACACCCAGTGAAAGGGAAAAGAAAGCCTGGCCCAAAGCGCTGGTAAATAATTGAGGATCGAGTACTTTACTAAAATCAGGTAACAAATAAACTTTCAATCCGTCCATTGCACCATCCAATGTGAGTACATAGATTGTTAACAAGATGAGTATAACCAATAAAGTAGGCATCAACCTTGAGGACCACTTTTCAATTCCATTTTTTACTCCTGCCGCTACAATTAAAATGGTTAGAAAAAAGAATAGTGAAGCAAAGAGCATGTTGCTTGAAACACCTTGTGAAGTTACCCAGGCTGCTGCGTCATTAAGTCCTATCAATTTTAGAATCGGATTGATAAAATAGGCAATCATAGTTCCTGCTATGATGGAGTAGAAGCTAAGAATAAATCCCACTGCTGTAATTCCCAAAAAGCCAATAGGTACAAATCTTTTGCCCCCTTCAATTTTTTGATAGGCGCCTACTGGATTGGATTGTGTATGCCGTCCGATGGTAAACTCGGCCAATAGTATAGGGTAACCCACTACAAACGCCAGTATCAGATAAAGCAGTACAAATGCTGCGCCACCGTTTTGGGCCGTTTGTGTGGGGAACCCCCAGATATTGCCCAGACCAATGGCGGAGCCAGCTGCTGCCATGATAAAACCAAACGAAGAGGAGAATTCACCACGCGAAGAACCGCTCATAAATAGTTTCAGTTAGTTGAAAATGCTTGTTGCTAAAGTTCAATGTTAATACAATCCTAAAACTATTAAATTAATTGACTAATTGCGAAGAAGGGATTCTTGGCTAATCGTTTTATATTGGGCCGATAAACCCAGTTCGATGATTAATTTTATTATTCGAGTATTTAAGCGCTTTGCCTGGTTCAAACGACTCAATGCCAAAGTGACCTACGAGCTTTTGGCTAAAAGGATCCCTGCCGAAGAATGGCAATTCATGAACTACGGATACGTTCCTAACGAGAATGAAAAACCGCTGGACATAACCTTGCCACCAGAGACGCAGCGTTACTCCTTGCAGATGTATCATTACCTCGCATCAAAAACAACTATTGAAGGAAAGCATGTACTGGAAGTAGGAAGTGGAAGAGGAGGTGGGGCTAAACATGTGGCGGGCGTTCTAAAACCGGAATCCTATATAGGGCTTGATCTCGCGCAAAGTGCTGTTGACTTGGCCAATAAAATTCATCAGCTTCCCAACTTGCAATTCTTCCAGGGAAGTGCAGAGTCAATTCCTCTGGAAGACAACACCATTGATGTGGTACTCAACGTAGAGTCGTGTCATGCCTATGGATCTGTGGACAAATTTTTAAGCGAAGTAAAGCGAGTATTGAAACCAGGGGGTTATTTGTTGTTGGTGGATTTCAGAAGTGTGGAGAACATGAATTTGCTAAAGCAACAGTTGAAAAATTCAGGATTGAAACAGCTGGAAGAAGAAAACATAAGTAAGAATGTAGTTCAGGCCATGGAGGCTGAAGATGACGTAAAGAAGGAACGCATTAAAAAGCTGGTTCCAGAAAAGTGGCGAAAACTATTTGGAGAGTTTGCAGGTGTGGTAGGATCCAAGTTGCACACCAATCTGATCAATGGCGACAGACTTTACTATCGTTTTGTGCTGAGAAAAGAAAACTAACTCAATTGTAACCTTATGCAGGTTGATTCGATTGGATACCTTCAGGTGTAATCGAAATTTTTCTTTGCTTATACAATGCACCGATTGCTTTTTTGAAAGCCTTTTTACTCATGCCAAAGGCAGCATAAATTTTTTCAGGTGAACTGTTGTCGGTGATGGGAATAAAACCTTTGCTCTTCAATAATTTATTCTGGATGATCTCACAATTGGGGTCATTGAACTTATCGTAGCCAATGGGTTGTAATGAAATGTCAATTTTATTGTCTTCCCGAATTTTCTTCACAAAACCTTTCAGACGGTCACCTACTTTGATAGGCTTGAATATTTCGTTTTCAAAAACCAGGCCTTTGTGCACTTTGTTTACAACAACTGAATAACCAAGGTCAGTTTTTTGCATTACTATAATGTCTACTTCATCTCCTACAGCAACGGTCAACGACTCGTTTTGCAAGAATTTATCAATCTTGCTACTGGCGTAGAGCCGGTCTGTTTTCTTGTCAATATTCAAATAGACCAAGTACCACTGGCCTTCTTCCATTTTGTGCTGCTGTTCATTGAAAGGAACCATTAAATCCTTTTCAAGGCCCCAATCCAAAAAAGCACCAACATTGGTAGTGGCTGTCACTTTTAAACGGGCAAAGTCATTCAAGGCAATTTTAGGGGTCAGGTTGGTAGCTACCTTCCTTTCTTCATGGTCGCGATAAACGAATACTCTGATTTTGTCACCCTGTTCGACATTTTCAGGGCAATATTTGTTGGGAAGCAGCACATCTTCGCCTGTATTATCACCCAGATACAGCCCCACACTGGTGTGCCTTAAGATTTCAAGTTCATTGAATTTTCCAATTTCGATCACCATGCAAAGTTATTGAGTTGGAGGATGTTTTATGCATGCCTGCACGTTTGTTTTTGAACCTGAAATGCTTTTTTACTGGATCCTACGAAAATCAATTGAAGGTCAGCGGTCAATATTAATCTCTACTACTTTTTTATTCTGTAGTTGCTGCATCTGTATGGGCACGATATCAAGTATTTCCTCTTTTAGGGTTTTTAAAAGCTTGGTCTTAATGTGATCACGATGTGTTACTAGGCTAATTTCGCGTGCGGGGCTAGGGTCTACTAATCTTTTTACAAATTTTAGTTGAGGCTTACTGAATTCCATGACCGCCAATTCGGGCAAGATGGTAATGCCATCACTTTTGTCCACCATGCGCTTTAAGGTTTCAATATTTCCGGTTTCATATTTGAAATGGAAATCTGAACTCTTCTTGAGCTCGCATAAGTTCAAAATTTGGGACCTGAAGCAATGCCCCTCCTCCAAAAGCCATAGCTGATCAGGGTTGATTTCGGTAGCCAGCACGTACTTCTTATCATAGAGTGAATTTTTCTTGGATACATAAACGAAGAGTTCTTCATAGAAGAGTACATCTTCTTTGATGGAGGAATCATTAAGTGGAGTTACAATCAAACCACAATCCAATCGGTTGCTTTTTAATTCCTGAATGACTTCCTCAGTGATGGTCTCTTTGATAATGAGATTAAGTTGTGGATATTTTTCCCGAATTTTTTTAAACAGGGGCGGGAGGAGATAAGGAGCAAGTGTGGGAATAATTCCAATACGCAGTTCGCCAGTCATGATGTCTTTTTGATCATCGATAATTTGTTGAACCATCTTGGCTTCGCGAAGAATTATTCTGGCCTGCGCAATAATGCTGGTGCCAATTTCAGTGGGGATCACAGGTTGTTTTGTTCGATCGAAAATCTTTATTCCCAGCTCTTCTTCCAATTTTTGAATTTGCATACTCAGTGTAGGCTGTGTCACAAAGCACTTTTCTGAGGCTAGCACAAAATGTCGGTGAACATCCAGGGCAACAATGTACTCCAGCTGCGTTAATGTCATAGATTTTAACTATATCTTTATAAAGATAATCAATTTGATTTATTGATCAATACTGGGTAAACTTGTTATATAGAATGCAAGTAAATAGAGTAGCAGAGCCGCTTTCTCACCTCGTTCATTTGTAATTTCTAACAAATCATTACAACAATCTATAATTCATCAAAAAATGGGAGACAAAACAAATTCAAGTACAACGTCATATAATGTAAATAACGGAGGCAAATGTCCTTTTACCGGAGGAGCAGTGAAGCACACTGCAGGAGGCGGAACATCCAACCGAGACTGGTGGCCCAACATGTTGAATTTGAATATTCTTAGGCAACATTCTTCTTTGGCTAACCCCATGGGAGAACATTTTAACTATGCAGAGGAATTCAAGAAATTAGATCTGAAAGCCATCAAGAAGGACCTGGTGGCATTGATGACCAATTCACAGGATTGGTGGCCTGCTGATTATGGTCACTATGGCCCGCTATTTATCCGGATGGCATGGCATTCAGCAGGTACTTATCGCATCGCTGATGGCCGTGGTGGTGCAGGTTCCGGAAGCCAGCGCTTTGCGCCCCTCAACAGTTGGCCAGACAATGGCAACCTGGACAAAGCACGTTTACTGCTTTGGCCTATTAAAAAGAAATATGGTAAGAAAATTTCATGGGCAGATTTGATGATCCTTGCAGGTAACTGCGCACTGGAGTCAATGGGTTTCAAAACATTCGGGTTTGCAGGAGGGCGAGAAGATGTATGGCAACCTGAAGAAGACATCTACTGGGGTGCCGAAACAGATTGGTTGGGAGACAAAAGGTACACCGGAGACAGAGAACTTGAAAATCCGCTGGGTGCAGTTCAGATGGGACTTATTTATGTAAACCCTGAAGGACCTAATGGCAACCCTGATCCGCTAAAATCTGCTATTGATATTCGCGAAACTTTCGGACGAATGGCCATGAACGATGAAGAGACTGTGGCACTGGTTGCCGGAGGACACACATTTGGAAAAGCACACGGGGCTGCCGATCCCTCGAAGTATGTAGGAAGAGAGCCGGCAGGAGCGGGGATTGAAGAGCAAAGTATGGGTTGGAAAAACACTTTTGGCAGCGGTCATGGAGACGACACCATCACTAGTGGAATAGAAGGCGCATGGACACCTCACCCAACAAGATGGGACAATGAATATTTCGATGTGCTGCTTGGCTACGATTGGGAATTGACAAAGAGTCCGGCTGGGGCTCATCAGTGGACTCCTACAGCATCTTCCAATGCGGCCAAAGCACCTGCAGCGGGAAATTCGTCAAAGACACAAGCCTTGATGATGACCACGGCAGATATGGCGCTTAAGATGGATCCAATCTATGCACCTATTTCCAAGTATTATCATGAAAATCCCGAAGCATTTGCTGATGCATTTGCGCGCGCGTGGTTCAAGTTGACTCACCGCGATATGGGCCCTATCGCACGCTATCTTGGATCAGAAGTTCCTAAAGAAGAGCTAATTTGGCAAGATCCTATTCCTGCGGTTACTCATCCTCTGATCGATGACAAGGACATCGCAACCTTGAAAGGGAAAATACTTGGCTCAGGTCTTACGGTATCTCAATTGGTTTCTACCGCATGGGCATCAGCATCTACATTCCGTGGTTCAGACAAACGAGGAGGTGCCAATGGTGCACGCATTCGACTGGCGCCACAAAAAGATTGGGAAGTGAACAACCCTGACCAATTAGGAAAAATACTAAAGACACTGGAAGGAATTCAAAAAGATTTCAATGGGGCCCAATCTGGCGGTAAGATGGTTTCGATGGCCGACTTGATTGTGCTGGGTGGATGTGCTGGCATTGAGAAGGCAGCTAAGAATGCTGGTCATGATGTGAAGGTTCCATTTACCCCTGGTAGAGCTGATGCTTCTCAGGAACAGACAGATGCTGAAGCATTTGAAGCGCTTGAGCCAGCTGCTGATGGATTCCGCAACTATTTCAAACCAAAGCACAAGGCATCTGCCGAAGGAATGTTGGTTGACCGTGCACAACTTTTGACACTGACGGCACCAGAGATGACGGTACTTGTTGGCGGGATGCGAGTTCTCAACACCAACTTTGATCAGTCTCAGCACGGAGTTTTTACAAAGAAGCCAGAAGCACTTACCAATGATTTCTTTCTTAATCTACTTGATTTGGGCATTACCTGGAAGGCGACTTCGGATGCACAGCAGGTTTTTACTGGAAGTGATCGAAAAACGGGAAAACCACAGTGGACCGGAACACGCGTTGATTTGATCTTTGGCTCAAACTCAGAGCTAAGGGCCCTTGCTGAAGTGTATGGATGTGAAGATGGGCAAGAAAAATTTGTAAGTGATTTTGTAGCAGCGTGGGATAAGGTGATGAATCTGGATCGTTTTGATCTGGCCCGGTAGCTTAGAGGACTTTAGTTGAATAGTGATGGCCTTCTCATTTGAGGAGGCCATCTTTTTTTATGGCGTTGCCAGGGTACTTAAAAACAAAATTTCATTTTCATATTCAGTTCGTAAGGAGCCAAAGCTCTGTGTTGTGGTAAAAATTTACTCAACAAAACCCGAATTACACTTAGCTGTCATTAAAATTAGTTTTTTCTTTTTTCTTTCTTAAGAACTGGTAAATATTTAAGGCTAAGATTGAGAGCAAAATCAGGAGAAATCCTGAATTAGCAAACTGTACTCCAATTTTTGTCCAACCATAACCACTACCAATAAATATTAAAGTTAGAGGCACTAGATAAAAGATGTCAACCTTGATATTTTTCTATTGAGTCTTATTTGTTTTAGTTCTTCATAGTCAAGATCGGACAGAATAAATTTTATTTTATTAAAATCGATAATTAATAGAATAATGTTCATTAATAAAAAAAAGCAGAGTACAAACGGGGTCCCTTTCCATTCTAATGAAATTGTGACTACTAAGATGTTTATTAGCATAGGAAAGAGCATTATTGCTCCAATTGTTCTGAACCTATTGGTTATTAATAAAAAACCAATAATTACTTGAGAGTAAGCAATAAATTTTCCAAACAATTCTAAATTGTGCTCTGCCAGATCTTTTATTAAGTACTGTGGTCCAATTATATCAGGAATCCCAGTTAGCTTTTCCATTCCTGCTTTAATGAAAATTAGTCCAAGAATAAAGGCTATCGTACTTGCTATTCTTGCATTAATTCTATGGTTCATACGGTGTCAGATTAATGGTAAGACCATGGGCAGTAGCCTATTAGTCTTTTTTGTTTTAGCTAATACACGAGGCCTTTAGTTTTAATCGTGATCTTTCTGGTGGCTACTTCATTTTATACCAGTACCTCAAAGGTATCGGAACTGGAACGCTTCAAATACTCTTCAAAGTCAAATGGCACGTCACCACCATCTAACAAACAACCGTCTGGAATGGTGGGGTAAATCTCTTCGTAGGTTTTTACCAAATTCATAAATACTCTTCTGTAGACGTGGGTACGATTTAGTTTACCAGGATCATCCATACCTGAAGCACCCATCAATTCAACAAAACTCTCTACTGTGTTTTTATGGAAATTAGCTACCCGTTGGAATTTATCTTCTACCACCAAACCTTTGGCGAGAGCTTTGTCTTGCGTTGCCACCCCTGTTGGGCAATCGTTGGTGTTGCAACGCAAAGCCTGTATGCAACCTACCGCCATCATCATTGCACGGGCACTGTAACATACATTTGCACCCAATGCCATCGCCCTCACCATGTGAAATCCTGTAAGGATTTTACCAGCCACTATTAATTTCATTTGTTTACGAATGCCAAAACCACGCAACGAATTGTCTACAAAGGCAAGAGCATCCAACAATGGCATACCTACAAAATTGGTAAACTCCGGAGGTGCGGCACCAGTTCCTCCTTCTCCACCATCTACCGTTATAAAATCAGGATACTTGTTGAGTTTAACCATCGCTTTGCAGATGGATAGAAACTCACTCTTTCTGCCAATGCAAAGTTTGAACCCCACCGGTTTACCACCAGACAGGTCGCGTAATTTTTCTACGAAAAGTATTAACCCCTCGGGGGTCGAAAATGCGCTGTGATAGGGAGGGGAAAAAACCGTAGTATACGGCTCAACACCGCGAATGGCAGCAATCTCAGGTGTATTCTTCTTTCCGGGTAAAATACCGCCATGCCCAGGTTTTGCACCCTGAGATAGTTTCACTTCGATCATTTTTACATTCGGGTGCATGGCATTTTTCATAAATGCATCCGCGCTAAAATTTCCTTCCAGATCACGGGCTCCAAAATAACCGGTACCTATCTGCCAAATGATATCACCTCCATTTTTTAAGTGATGGTTACTGATGCCCCCTTCGCCTGTATTATGGGCAAATCCTCCTACCTTGGCACCCCAGTTCAGTGCTTCAACGGCATTACCGCTCAATGAGCCAAAACTCATGGCAGATATGTTTAGCACACTGGCATTATAGGGTTGTTTGCATCGTCCATCCCCAATCAAAACCCTTGGACTGTGGTTCATCGTATGGAAATCCTTAGGAGTGATGGAGTGCGTAATCCACTCGTACCCCTCAGCGTAGGTGTTGAGTTGTGTGCCAAATGGCTTGGTATCAATTTGCTTTTTGGCACGTTGATAAATCACTGAACGGTCGTTGCGGTTGATGGGTGCTCCATCTGTATCTGACTCAATGAAATACTGTTGAATCTCAGGGCGGATCATCTCAAAGAAATAGCGCAGCCGTCCGATAACCGGGAAATTTCTCTTCACCGATTGCTTCTTTTGGAAAATATCCTGAATGCCCATGATAATTAATGGACCGACAAGGATGAACAGAAGTAAAATATCAATCCAGAAAAAAGCCCAGATAATAATGATAGCGGATGTCAGGATAGAACTGATCCAGAATATTCTTCTTGCATGCATAGTGTTGATAGCTTAGACAGGTATAGACAAATATAACAAAAATAGGTCTGCAGCCCACTAAGCATCAAAGCACAAATAAGGTGAAAGCTAGGCAACTTTCATTTCCACAATTCCGCGATTCTTATGAATCTTGAGATCAAAGAATTGGGTGATGAAGGAATTCATCCTGTTTTCAGCCAGATGTGCCTTTCTGTTTGCTGGAAGAAAGACAGTGAGATCCATAACAGCCATCAAAAACTGATGATGTTCGCAAAAGGAAGAAGTCCACTGGTCAAAAACGGAAGACCATTCGTCTTTGTAGTTTTGAACGTGATCAGTACCATCCCATAATATTTCCAGCTGACTGTCACCAAACTTGTAGCGATATACCCCAGCCATATTTTGGTAAAAGGGATGTAAAAGCTTGAGGTTTTTGGGTCGGTAACGAATAATCTTTTTGGTGTGTTCATCCATTACGCCCAATGGATTGTGTCGTTGCATGTACTCCGTTTTTACTTTTTCAATTAAAGTAAGGAGCAGGGGGTCTTGCAATGAAAGCTGGGCTTCTTCGAGGAGATAATTCTTGTCCAGAGGAAAAAATTTGCGAATCACGCTGGATAGATAGTTATGCAAAAATAACAAATTCTTTGAAAACCAGCTATTTGGCCTAGTTGAAAAGGGTATCTGGGGCTCTCACCAGTGTGGTAGGGTATTTAATTCTAAGACTTGCCGTTACGTTAATACGAAAATGGTTCAGACTTTCAACAGTGGTGGGGTAATAGTACCCTCGCAACTCAACGGTATTGAAGATCAGGTTTTCGTTACGCGTTCTAAGCCCTAAGGAGTAGCCCTGAAAGAAATCTCCCTGCAATACAGGTTGATTGCTTTGGGCCAGAAAAGCAAAGTCAAATTGAGGGACAACCGCGAAATTGAAACCTAACAATTTCCAATTGGTAAACACCAGTGCCTGAATGCGTGCTCGTAATCTGGAATCTCCCGCAAGACTATCTGGTGTAAAGCCCTGTATACCGTTGTCGTTGTTGATGTCCAGTGGATTTTTAATATTTCTGTCAAAGAATTTACTGAATCCCAACTCAACAGAATGTCTCACCTTAATGATTTTCATATCGTAAAGTTTACTGAAATAGGAGGCTGTAGTTTTTACACTTATGTCTTCTGTTTCATCATTTCTAAAATATCCCCCTGCTTGCACATCCAAAGAGATAATGGTGCCCTGATTGGTAAAGGATTTTTGAATCTCACCACCCAGATAAGGTCTGGTAAGACCAAATTGTTTTTCCCAACCAGCAGTTAATGAAACTGCGTATCCGTAAGGCACGTCTTCTGTTCTGCCAAAACCATAGATGTATTTCGTTTTATAAAAATCCTGTCTGAAGAGGGTGAGCTGTGCGAGTGCCAATTGTCGATTGGCATACAAAAGATTTTCACGTGGACTTAGCAGGATGGTGGGGTGACTTATAAAATGCTGATCTAACACACGTGCAGATAGAAATCTTCTATGCCTGTTCTCTCTGCCCAACCGTGATGCGCGCTCCTCACCAAAAGTAAAACCCGCCCAATAATCTTGAATGCTGTATGCATAGTTGGCAAATAGTGAGTCGGGTTTATTAAATACATTAGTGGACCAATTTCGGCTGATTTCTACACCCCCTGCCCATCGGGCATATGGCATGAAAAGGGGCCTGTCCAACCTTGCATACAGTGCCTTTTCATTTTCGTTTCCCAGGCTGCGTGAATTGTTGATGCTGGTGTAGCCAATGGTACCATCGACAAAACTGCCCATTATCGAGTTTTGTCTCACTGAATATTCCGAACCAAACTCTGGCCTTCTGTCTGAATCGTATAGGCCTGTATAAGCAAACCGTAAACCGGTACCTAAAAAATTGGCCTCCTGCAGAATCCAGTTGACCGCTGTGGGACTGCTAGGATCAAGCGAAGCACCCAAACTGAATACATCTCGAGTCATTACCAATAAATCCACAGAGTCAGCATCCTCATCGTATTGCACTACAAAAATTCGTGAGTCTTTTATGAAGTTTAAATCCCGCAGGTATCGTTCGTTGTCAGCCAGCCGATAGGGGTTAAGAGGTTTTCCTCTTTTAATGAATAAATTATTTCTGATAGTTTTTTCTCGTGTGTCAGTATGCAATGATTCGCCCGTTGCAATAATCTTGTTTCTGAAGATTTTGGTTGTGTCCTGAATAGTTCTATTAAAGTGAAGGGGCTGAATAATGATGTGTCTGATGATTTTACCTTCAAAAGGAAAGAAAGCCTCCTCACTTTTAAAGTTAAATACCGTATCTGCTTCCGGCTTTCTTACTATGGACTGAATGGCCTTCTCAGTGAGTTCAGTACTTTTAATTTTATTGACGATGCCATTGCCATTCCGAGTGGTATCCTTTTTCTGTGCCAACAATGAAGTGGAACAGAACATGAAGCACAAACACGATATAATTGCCAGACGATTCACCGACCAAAAAATTAAAAACCCCTTGCCGAAACGTTCGACAAGGGGTAAAATTATAGACTATTCGTGAGAACTTGGAACTTATCTGCTCATTGAGCTGCTCAATAAAGGTCCGTAGAATATGGCGTTCATCAACATTTTATTGGTGCCGAACCAAAATGCGCGAAAAGCCAGGTTTTCTGTAAATCCAATTACACGTCCACGACCAAGCACAGTGACGCCAACGGCTGAAGCATTTTTCATTTTTTCATAATTCTTTTTTGAAATATAGCCACTCATGAGGGGATTGTTTCCATAAGTAATCGGATTGGAGTATACACCTGTTGATTTTTCCATGTAGAAGTTGTTGGATTTAAACATGGGCATTTTTGAGTTGTAATAACCATACAATAGCGGATTGCTAAGGTCTACATCTGCCTCAAAGATCACCCCACTGGTCACCTGAGCACCTCTGTCTTCATCAATAAACTCGTAAGGGCGTGATTTGAGTGGCCCCTTTACTTCAGTATCTTTTTTCATTTCAAATTTTCCTAACCCAGATGTGCCAAGCCAGCTTACTGCATCTTCAAGGCCAATCAGCGTTCCTCCATTTTGTACCCAAGTTTTTAGTTTTTCCTTAGCGCTTTCGCTAATTCCGTTATACCTGCCGGGAGGAATAATGATAGTAGTGTATTTGTCCAGGCTGGCATAATTCAGTACTGGTACTGGCATCATGGTCACAGGAATATGATAGCGCTGATCCAGTAGGTGCCAAAGCTCACCGGCATCGGTGGGAGAAATACCCTGATCCATAATTACTACGATGGATGGTTTGTTGACCACATCAAACGTTCTGCTTCCAAGACTTACGCCTTTGTAGTCGAGGCCGGTATCAAACCCATATACATCAATGCCATCCAGGGCAGCGATCTCACGCATGTACACGGCCAGCTGATCAGGAGCTAGAACTTGATTCTCAATCGGGATCATAATTGAGCCGCGCGCAAAACTTTTTCCAGAGGGATTGTGAAAAACTTCATGAGCAACCTTAATTCTAATACCGTGGCTCACCAGACGATAAATAGCGCGAGGGGTATAATAGCCAAATGGTTCAAAAGCATAGGCATAAGTCGCTTTTTCATTCAACACTTTTCCTACTGGAAGTTCTGGTTTTGAAACTTTTTGTCCCAATGCAGGAACGGATTTCAATTCGTCATACTCCAAGTTAAAGGCAAGTGGGAAAGTCCAACTTGAAATGTCATAGAACAGGCTATCTTCAAAGGTGGTTCTTTTTTCAAACATGGATTTGATCAAACGATATTGGGGCTGATTCAATGGAATGATGTAACTGGCACCCGCTTCATAAGTACGTCCATTGAAAGACTGTGTGGACGTGGTTGGGTAAATCTGTATATCTTGCCGAGCCGCCATTTCTGCAAGGTGAAATGCACGTGCTTTGTCTTTATTAGAGCCGAACACAATTGCCTTTACAGGATCTTTAGCAGCTTCGCTAACGGCACCTTTATAAAAGTCGCGCTGGTAGTTGAGTAATTCTTCACGCATGGCGTTGGCTCCTTCCAGTGAACTGAGCATGGTGGTGAAGTGATTGCGGATGGTAAAAGGAAAACGCAAAAGACCATTTTCACTTTCCTGAGCATGACCCCGCGAACTGGCTTGCTCGAATAGAATGCCGATACATCCTTGTACATCGGGATAGGTAGACCCTTTACCATAATAGAAATCATCGTAGCCTTCCTGGGTAAAATACAAAGACCCGATTTTGTCTAAAGCTTTGGCGTGAAACTCTCCCAGCTTTTTAGTCAGCTCCTGATTTTTACGAGGAGTCATGGGATGAACGCGCGTGGGCTCACCCGGCATAAAAAAGAAAGTAGCGTCAGTACCCTGCTCATGGTGGTCTGTTAGCAGGTTGGGTTTCCATTGATGAAACTTGGCGATGCGTGCTTGAGATTCTGGAAGTTGCCCTGGCAGCCAGTCACGGTTGAGGTCGAACCAATAGTGGTTGGTTCTTCCTCCGGGCCAGGCTTCATTGTGTTCCATGTCGTAACCATCGGGGGAAATCAATTGACTTTTATGTGAATTGGCCCAAGTTGAAAAACGCTGCAACCCATCAGGATTAAAACTTGGATCAAAAAGTATGATGGTATTTTCAAGGTACTTTTCAATTTCTGGTCCTTGCGCTGCAGCCAGGTGATAAGCCATTACCAGACCGGCATTGGCACCACTGGGTTCGTTTCCATGAATACTGCAACCGAGGTAAAACACCAGCGGCATCTGTGACACGTTGAGGTCAGTAGATTTGGAAGGGTCACTCAACTGCACGTGTTGCTGACGGAGTGTTTCAATGTTCTGGTGATTTTTGGGTGAAGTGATAGTCAGCAGCAGCAGCGGACGGGCTTCAAATGTGTAACCTGTTACTTCTAGAGAGACCCGGTCCGAGGCTTTGTCAAGGGCTTGCATGTAGCTCACCAGTCTGTCGTGCGAAATGTGCCATTCGCCCACTTCGTGTCCTATTACTGACTGAGGTGTGGGGATGGATGGATTGTAAGAAACATTTTCGGGCAGATAATAAGACAAGTCAACCTGGGCATAAGTTGAAGTGCCAATGAAAAGAATGAGTAATGTGATAATACGATATTTCATATATTAATTTTTTATTGATGCCAATTTTCAATATCAACAGGTGAGTTGATTTTGAATACAACTTATTACTAAATCTTTAATTCTACCTACTGATAATTCTAAAATCGCCAAAATCACCTGAGGTGCTCACCCCGAGCTGTCAGATTATTTTACTGCCTATTTACAAACAAACCTTCTTTGTAGGAAACGATTTTTACCGTCTGCGGTAATTCTTATGCTGGTGGCTGTTTAAGACTGCGCTTTGGGTCCTCTTTCTATTTTCAATCAATATATGTACTTTCAGTACATGGCTTCAGTCTTTTCCATCAGGCATTGCCTTCTTATTGTCCTTTTACTTACCATTTCATGTGAGCAGCCCGCTATAGATAAGCAGGACGTGGAGCAGCCTGTAATCAACTTTGACCTTACTGAAATCAAAAAGAGAGGCTATATCAATGCGCTTGTTGATAATAACTCCATCAGCTACTTCTATTACAAAGGTGGGGCCATGGGATATGAATATGAGCTATTGACCAGACTAGCGGATTATTTGAAGGTAGAATTGCGCATCAAGGTCATTACCAGTATAGATGATGCAACTGAAATGTTAAACAACGGCTATGGCGATGTGATCGCTTTTCCTTTTACAGTAACGAGTGAAAGAAAAAAGATTTTTCAGTTCACCCAAACTCATTTTAATACACATCAGGTACTTGTACAACGCAAACCTGACAACTGGAAGGACAATCCGTATTTAGCTGAGAAAAAGATGATCCGAAATCCTGCAGAACTTATCGGTAAAAAAGTTTATGTAAAATACGGGTCTTCTTTTAAGGACAGGCTCGAAAATCTATCGCAGGAATTGGGCGGTGAAATTGTGATTGTGGAGGACAGTGCTACTTCTGAAACAGAAGCATTGATTCGAAAAGTATCAGAAGGAGAAATCGATTATACGGTTACAGATCAGATGATAGCACGTGTCAATGCGGCCTACTATCCCAATATTGATATTGGTACCATGGTGAGCCTAAGGCAGCGCATTGCCTGGGCACTCAGAAAAAATTCTCCGGAGTTGTTGGCTGCCATCAATACCTGGCTGACGGAAATAAAAAGAGATGGTACCTTCAATGTAATTTATAACAGGTATTTCAATAACCCCCGCACTTCTGCCATCAGAAGAAAAAGTGATTTTTCTTCTTTGGGTGGAAACAAAATCTCAGTCTACGATGACTTGATTAAAACAAAAGCTGAAGAACTTGGATGGGATTGGAGACTATTGGCCTCAATGATTTACCAGGAGTCTACCTTTTCTCCCAATGCTGAGTCATGGGCAGGTGCTAAAGGGCTCATGCAGTTGATGCCAGCAACCGGTAAATATTATGGAGCCGATAATTTGCTCAACCCTACTCAAAACATCCAGGCTGGTGTAAATTTTCTTAAATTTTTGAATCGGCAATGGAGTAAAACCATTGAAGATGAAAACGAAAGATTAAAGTTTATGCTGGCTTCGTACAATGTGGGACTGTCGCATGTGATCGATGCCAGAAACCTGACAAAAAAGTATGGAGGTAATCCTTTGAAATGGGATGGAGAAGTCGAATCCTATCTTTTAAAAAAATCTGATCCGAAATTTTATCGCGATCCGGTAGTAAAATCTGGTTATTGCAGATGTGAAGAACCCGTCAATTACGTGCGCGAAGTTTTGCAACGATACGAAGAATACAAAATGCACATTAATTAGCGCGTAGCGCGGTAAGTTTGTCAACAATTGACTTAAAGTCCAAACGCTCCCAATTCGTTTTAATGTCAGGGTCTTTCATTACCTCCATCATTACCTGATGCTGCAGAACCCCATTCTCCATGGCTTCAGAATATCTCATTGTTTCTTCAAATGTAACCATGGAGTAGAGCGGTATCCACTCGTTGGGGAAGAGGTCATGCAATTTGGCTTCAATCTTTTTACGCAGTAAGAAATCCTCATCGGCTACCAGATCACGCATTTCCACAAAATTATCAAGTGCCAATTGTGCAATGGCATCATTATCGGGTTTACGCAATTCCTGAAATGCTGACAAAGTATCTGCCCAATCGTCTTTGTGTTTATCCAACAACGCATTGAGCACGAAGCAATCCTCAAAACCAGCATTCATGCCCTGGCCATAAAACGGTACGATACCATGGGCTGCATCTCCAATCAGCACAACATTATTTTTTACCCATGGATAGCAACGTACTGTCACCAGTGAAGAAGTAGCATTATCCCTGAAGTCCTCCACCAGTGTATCCATCAGCGGAATAGTGTCTGGGAAATAGGTTTTAAAAAACTGAAGTATACTTTCTTTACTCTTTAGATTTTTGAAAGATTGCTCTCCTTCAAAAGGGAGGAAGAGCGTACAGGTAAATGTTGCATCCGGATTCGGTAGTGCGATCAGCATAAAACTCGCTCTGGGCCATATGTGTAACGCATTTTTTTGTAGCTGGAATGCTCCCGAGTCAGATGAAGGGATGCGCAACTCTTTATAGCCATGTTCAAGGGTATCAATGGTGGTTTTTACACCCGCTTTTTTTTCCATAGCTTCCCTCACAGCAGAGAAGGCTCCATCAGCTCCAATAATAAGATCAAATTTGCGGGTCATGTGGGAACCATAGGTTTGGAATTTGACTTCAGTTTTTTCAAAGTCAATGTCCTCACACCTGTATTCATAAAAAAAATGAACACCTAACTTCTCTGCTTCGTCCATCAGCATTTTATTCAAACCGCTTCGAGAAACGGAATTGATAAACTGTCCATTTTTGCCATACGACTGAAAAGTGAGTTCGCCCCTGGTGTTGTGCATCATACGCCCGTGCATGGGAATTGCAACTTTCTTCATCGACTCGGCAAGGCCAACGTGCTCTAGCGCACGAATGCCCCTGTTGCTCAATGCCAAATTGATAGAACGACCTCCGTCTAAAACATGTGTACGCATGTTGGCCCTCCTTTCAAATACAGTCACCTGATAACCTCGTTTAATCAGGTAAACGGAAAGCAATGACCCTACGAGTCCTGCACCAACAATAGCAATATGTTTATTTTCAGTTTGCATTCGCTTTAGCTAGTTAAAGTAATAATAATGAAGGTCGAAAAACATGACAATGATCAGATCAAAGCCGAAAAGGCAGCAGCAAATCTGTATACATCCTCATAAGAGTTGTACATGGGTACTGGAGCCGCTCGGATAACATCAGGTTCTCTCCAATCGGTAAACACTCCTTGTTTCATCAACGCATTGAATATTTTCTTTCCATTCTTTTTCATCAGAATAGACAATTGGCACCCCCTTGCATTGGCATCCTTTGGTGTTATAATTTCAAAATACTGACCATGGGGGTCAATTTCAGTTAGCAAATAATGGAGATAACCAGTGAGTAGCATGCTCTTCTTTCTGAGTTTGGTCATGCCTGCTTCTTCAAACAATTGAAGCGATGCCAGGTGAGCTGCCCCTGCCAACACGGGTACATTTGAAAGTTGCCAGCCGTCTGCTCCTTCCATAGGAATAAATCCCTTTTTCATCTGGAATCTGACCTTTTCCTGATGTCCCCACCATCCTGCAAACCGTGGAATATTGGGATTATTCCTGTGCCTTTCATGAACAAAAACACCCGAAATACCACCAGGACCTGAATTCAAGTATTTGTAACTGCACCATACGGCAAAATCCACATTGTCTTTGTGCAATTGCAAGGGTACGTTGCCAGCAGCGTGTGCAAGGTCAAAACCTACCAATGCACCAGCACGATGTCCGGCTTCAGTAATTTGTTTGATGTCGAAAAACTGACCAGTATAATACTGTACACCTGGCATTAGCACCAAAGCCAATTGATCGGCATGCTCATTTATCGATTGCAGTATATCCTCTGTTCTTAAAGTATGCTCGCCTGGTCTTGGTTTCAATTCGACTAGTGCCACATCCGGATTCAAATGATGGAATTTGATCTGAGATTCAACCGCATATTGATCGGAAGAAAATGCGCCTGCCTCCATGATGATTTTGAATCTTTGTTTGGTAGGCCGGTAAAACGAAACCATCATTAGATGAAGGTTCACTGTTAGTTGATTCATAGCCACTACCTCAACAGGTTTGGCACCGACAATTCCAGCCAAAGCCTTTTTGCTAAACTTGTGATAATACAACCAGGGTCGTTTTCCGTGAAAGTGCCCTTCTACCGCCAGGGTGCCCCAGTCGTGCAGCTCTTCGTTTACATATTTTTTTGTTGCTTTAGGCTGCAACCCCAATGAATTCCCTACGAAGTAAGCTGCAGGCTTTCTGTTATGTTTAGGCAGCAGGAATTTTTTTCTGTAGACGGAAAGTGGATCAATTCGATCCATCTTTTTAGCAAAGGTCAGAGAATTTTCAAAAGTCATTGGTCAGAAAATAGAATGTAGAATTAACAAAATAAATTCTACAAAGTTATAAATGTATGCGGTTGGCCTATTTTGGTTGAAGCTGTTGCAACCTCAGTAATATTTTAAATAAACCTTGGGTCAGCTTCCATCACAGTACCACACTTTGAGCAGGTGCGAGATTCTTCAGACCCATAAAATTCTTTAAATCGTGGAAGAAAATCTTTCTCGATGTTGGTGAGGTGAAATTTGAATTCCTTTAACTGATTGTTGCAATTTTCGCAGAACCACATCAGGCCATCGTTCTCGTTGTTTGTACGCTTGCATTCAATGACCAGCCCTACGGTATTGGCAGGCCTACTGGGTTGATGAGGAACCTTTGCCGGCAGAAGGAACATTTCGCCTTCCTTAATGGGTACTTGAACAGCTTTACCATCTTCCTGAATGGTCACCATTATATCACCTTCCAGCTGGTAAAAAAGTTCTTCTGTTTCGTTGTAATGATAATCTTTTCTTGCATTGGGTCCACCTACTATCATCACGATATAATCTCCAGCATCGGCATAAAGATTTTTATTACCTACAGGAGGTTTAAGCAGGTCTCTGTTATCACTGATCCATTTCTTGAGGTTAAAAGGTCTGCGGATAGCCATGGCTTTGAATTAATTATTGCTAAGTAAAACTAACAACTTTTTGAGTCTTATATTTACAAAAACTAGACAATCGAAGGAATGGATTTGAATTTAAGCGGAAAAAGGGCAGTCGTTTGTGGGGCAACTCAGGGTATCGGAAGGGCAGCTGCCGAAGAACTGGCGAAATTGGGGGCGAGCATTACATTGGTGGCGCGTGATGAAGAGAAATTAAGAAATGTTATGACGGAACTACCGAAAGTCAACAATCAAAAACATGAATACCTCGTTGTTGATTTCAACATGCCTGACGATGTAAAACTTACTGCTGACATCTATTCTCAAAATAATCCTGTACACATTCTGGTGAACAATACGGGAGGACCTCCAGCCGGACCTGCCATTGATGCCAGGTCTTTCGAGTTTGTCAATGCCTTTCAGGCTCACCTCATTTGTAATCAGTATTTGGTACAGGCTTTTGTGCCAGCCATGAAGAAAGCTAAATACGGACGCATCATCAACATCATCTCCACTTCAGTAAAAGCTCCTATTAAGGGTCTAGGTGTGTCTAATACCATTCGTGGTGCGGTAGCCAATTGGGCTAAGACATTATCTTTTGAGTTGGCAGAATTTGGCATTACCGTGAATAATGTTTTACCGGGAGCAACCATGACAGGTAGACTGGAAGCCATCATTAAAGGAAAATCAAAATCGTCTGGAAAATCTGCAGAAGAAGTGACCAAAGAAATGGTTGATGAAATTCCGGCTGGTAGAATCGGAGAGCCGTATGAAGTGGCAGCGGCTATTGCTTTTCTGGCAACCCCAGCGGCTGCATACATCAATGGAATTAATGTGCCGGTAGATGGCGGAAGAACAGGAAACTTGTAAACTGAATGAAAAAAATCCTGAACTATATTAATGGCGAATTACTGGAGGCAACTTCAGGCCAGTGGCTCGATAATTACAATCCAGCCGAGGGAAAAGTCTATAGCCAGATTCCTGATTCTGATGAAAAAGACATTGAGCTTGCCGTAGTAGCGGCAAAAAAAGCATTTCCAATTTGGTCTGCCATGTCGACATCTGATCGCTCCAATATGCTGCTAAAAATAGCTGATGGAATTGATCGTGAGTTTGAAGCGCTGGCCAAAGCAGAAAGTGATGACAATGGAAAACCAGTTAAGCTGGCCAAAGCAGTGGATATCCCACGTGCTTCTTCTAATATGCGATTTTTTGCAACAGCTATTCTGCATTTTGAATCGCAAGCGCATCAAACAGATCAACAGGCGATCAATTATACCACGCGCACACCGCTAGGAGTGGTGGGTTGTATCTCACCCTGGAATTTACCGCTTTATCTATTCACCTGGAAGATAGCGCCCGCATTGGCTGCAGGATGCACGGTAGTGGCCAAGCCATCTGAGATTACACCTATGACCGCTTTCCTGTTCTCAAAAATTTGTAAGGAGGCAGGTTTGCCTGCGGGCGTGCTCAACATCGTACACGGAATGGGCGGGAAGGCTGGTCAGGCTATTATTGAACATCCTGAAGTAGTAGCCATTTCATTTACAGGTGGTACAGCAACCGGAAAGAGAATTGCAGCCACTGCCGCACCCATGTTTAAAAAACTTTCACTTGAACTAGGAGGTAAAAACCCAAATATCATTTTTGCTGATTGCGATTTCGAAAATGCGGTTGGCACTTCAATTCACTCTTCATTTTCGAATCAGGGTGAGATTTGTTTATGCGGCTCGAGAATACTGGTGGAAAGACCCATTTACGATCGGTTTGTCGAAGAGTTTATTAAACGGACCAAGGCGCTTGAAGTAGGAGATCCGGCAAAAGAGGGAACGCGTGTGGGCGCGCTCGTTTCTGAATCGCACATGAATAAAGTGCTATCTTATGTACAGTTGGCCAAAGAGGAGGGAGGCCAGGTGATGACAGGTGGCGAGCGGGTAATCATAAAAGGGCGATGTGAACAGGGATACTTTGTGGCACCAACAGTAATTCTCGGTTTGGATCAACAATGCAGAACCAATCAGGAAGAAATATTCGGCCCGGTGGTTACCATCATGCCATTCGATACCGAAGAAGAAGCAATTGCGTTTGCCAACAGCACAGCGTATGGTTTGTCGGCAACGTTGTGGACTCAAAACCTGACCAGGGCACATCGCGTGGCACATCACCTAAAAAGTGGAATCATATGGGTGAACTGCTGGTTGCTGCGCGACCTGAGAACTCCATTTGGTGGCATGAAACAATCTGGTGTGGGGCGTGAAGGGGGATGGGAAGCATTGCGTTTCTTTACTGAGCAGAAAAATATTTGCATCAAGCTCTAGGCCAACGGCCAATGAATTTCTTTAGTATCGAATCCATTTTTTTTGAGATATGGGGCTATCCCATGAGCTACCTGGAATTCTTCGGAACAGTAGCGGGAGGTGTGGCCGTGTGGTTGGCAGCGCGGGCTAACATCTGGAGTTGGCCTTTGGGACTTATAAATGTTACTCTTTTTTTCTTCTTGTTTTTTCAGGTACAACTGTATCCGGATATGTTCTTACAGGTATTTTTTTTTATCACTAACCTGATGGGCTGGTGGCGATGGGCTCATCCCAAACCTGACGAGGAGGATAAAAAACATGAGCTTAAGATCAGTTTTATGCCAATTAGGCAAATGTTGATTTTCTCTTCATTGGGTCTTGTGGGCACTTTCCTCATGGGTGGTCTGGCCAGTAATTTGCATGAATGGCTCCCTCAAATTTTTAGTCAACCCAGCGCTTTTCCCTATTTCGATTCTTTTGTAACCGTGATGAGTATTGTAGCCACTTATCTTATGATCCAGAAAAAGGTGGAATGTTGGATCATTTGGATTGTAGTGGATTGTGTAGCTACAGGATTGTATTTTGCCAAGGGTATCAAGTTTGTTGGAATTGAATACCTGGCATTTTGTTTTTTGGCTGCATTTGGTTTGTGGCAGTGGTTGAAAGAATATAAATCTTACCATACAGCATCGTGAAACGTGGATTAGTCATTGGCAAGTTCATGCCTGTTCACAATGGACATGTGGCGTTGATCAACTTTGCAATGACACATTGTGATGAATTGATTGTGTCCATGAGCTACACTGAAAAAGATCCTATCCATCCGGAGCTTAGACTGGGCTGGCTCCGATCTATTTTCGAACATGAGCCACGAATCAAAGTTGAAAAGGTAATAGACGATTTTGATGATGAATCTTTGTCGTTGGAACAACGAACAAAAATCTGGTCTCAATTCATACAAAAACGATTTCCGCCAGTTGATCTTGTTATCAGCTCTGAACACTACGGTGAGCCATTTGCAAAGCATTTGGGAGTTTCACATTTAATGTTTGACAGCACACGAACAAAGGTACCAGTCTCTGCAACCGAAATAAGGAATTATCCATTGCGAAACTGGAAATTTCTGCCGGCTGTAGTTAAACCTTATTTTGTCAAAAAAATTTGCTTTTATGGAGCAGAGAGTACCGGCAAGAGCACGATGGCTGCGAAAATGGCTTTGTATTACAATACCGTGTTTGTTCCTGAGGTAGCCAGAGAAATGATTACATCCAATGTATTCACATTGGATGACATCATTCGAATTGGTGAGGCACAGGCAGATAGGATTGCTGAGAAAAGCAAAATAGCCAACAAGATTTTGTTCTGTGATACGGATGCCATCACTACACAGATTTATTCAAAACATTATTTGGGCGAGGTTCCGACAGTTCTATATGAACTGGAGCAACAAATACATTACGATATGTATTTCTTGTTTGATGTGGATGTGCCGTGGGTTTCAGATGGTTTGCGTGATCTCGGGAATCAACGCGCTGAAATGGCATCTATCTTTAAATCGGAGTTGGAAAAAAGGAAGATACCTTATGTGCTTGTAGCTGGAAATTGGCAAGCTCGATTTGAAATTATCAGAAAAGAAGTTGATCAATTATTAAGTAACTAAAGGCCGACATCAAAAGTCAGTCTTTAGTTAGACTGATGAGTAAAAGTGGGGTTAGAAAAATTTCAGCCTACCCCAATTTTTTACCAAAAAAATGGTGCCTGCCAAGGCCACCAATCCAGCAATTAATGCGGGAATCAAATTACCATAAAGCCAAAAGCCTATACAAAAGAGCGCGCCATAGACAGTAAATGAACCCACCACCATTAACAGGATTTCAAAAGGCAATTGACCTTTTTCTTCTGATAGGGAAGGATTGTTTTTGATAACAGGTTGCCATCCCAAACTTGAGGGTCTTACTTTTTCATAAAAACGAATCAATACCTCGTTGCTTTCCGGCTGGGTCAATAAGGTAACCAAGAGCCAGCTTGAAGTGGTGATCGTAACACCGATCAATAATTTCCAATGATCATCAATGGGATCGAAAAAACGATTGTGTAACACCTCAAAATAAATGGCAACAAAGAAAGAGACTACCATGCCAGTAATTTCTGTATACGTGTTGATGCGCCACCAGAACCAACGAAGTATAAATATCAATCCGGTGCCGGCACCAATTTGTAACAAAATATTAAAAGCTTGTAAAGCATTGCTAAGCATCAGCGCCAGCAAAGCGGAAAAGATGGCCAACACTACAGTAGAAATTCGCCCAACCGCTACCAGCTCTTTTTCGGAAGCTTCAGGTTTTAAAAAGCGTTTGTAGAAATCGTGCACCACATACGAAGAGCCCCAATTCAAATGTGTAGAAATGGTGGACATGTACGCTGCCACCAATGAGGCGATGAGCATACCCATTAATCCGGCTGGCAAGAAAGTGAGCATCGCTGGATAAGCAAGGTCATCATTGATTTTGTCGGCAGGAATATGAGGAAAAGCCTTTTGCAATGAAATCAAATCTGGGAAAACTACTAGTGAGGCCAAAGCAATTAAAATCCAGGGCCATGGGCGCAAGGCATAATGAGTGATGTTGAATATTAGAGACGCGGTAAGGGCATTTTTTTCGTTCTTGGCGGATAACATTCGCTGTGCAATGTAACCGCCACCGCCCGGCTCCGCACCCGGATACCAAACACTCCACCATTGAACAGCCAGCGGAAGGATAAGCAACGGAATTAAAGTAGATGTATCTGAGAAATCAGGCAAGAAGGAAAGTTTGGAAGTGACAGAAGCCTGACTAAACAAATTGTCCAGTCCTCCCACCATGGGTTGATTGATGATGTAGACCGTTGCTGCTACTGAGCCAACCATGGCAATGAGAAACTGAAAAAAATCTGTGATCAAAACGCTTCGTAGCCCTCCTAATGAACTGTATGCCACAGTGATGATGGTTGCAATTAATAAGGTTTGTACTGGAGTGAGCCCCATCATGACACCTCCAATTTTTATAGCTGCCAGGGAAACTGATGCCATAATGACAATATTAAAAAACACCCCCAGGTACAAGGCACGGAATCCTCGCAAAAAAGCTGCTGATTTTCCACCATAGCGTAGTTCATAGAATTCCAGATCGGTAACCACGCCTGATCTCCTCCAAAGTTTAGCATAAACAAATACCGTGAGCATTCCGGTGAGCAAAAAGGCCCACCAAACCCAATTGCCAGATACGCCATTTTTTCGCACAATATCCGTTACCAGATTAGGTGTATCTGCTGAAAAAGTGGTGGCCACCATGGAAATTCCTAAAAGCCACCATGGCATACTTCGGCTTGATAAGAAAAACTCACTGGCACTTTCGCTGGCGCGTTTGCTGTTCAGCAATCCGATTATCAGGGAGAAAGAAAGAAATGCAATAATGATGATCCAGTCTACTGTACTTAATACCATGTGGCCTTCAATTTGAGGTTGATTTCTTTAGGTAATCGGATTCTTTTTTCGATTTTCGCAGTCGATTTTAAAGTAAATAATCCACAGTACAATGAATCAAACAAAAAAACTCAGTCTTTTAGTGATGGCAGCTGGTATGGGCAGCAGATATGGAGGCATCAAACAGATTGATGGCTTTGGGCCGAATGGAGAAACCATCATGGATTATTCACTTTTCGATGCAATCCGCTCGGGGTTTACCAAAATTGTATTTGTAGTACGAGAGGAGATTTTGGATTCTGTCAAAGAGATGTTCCTGCCAAAATTGGAGGGCAAGGCAGAAGTGCATTTTGTCATTCAGTCATTGGACAAGTTTGTTCCGAAACAATTTCAACCAGTGGATCGCACCAAGCCTTGGGGAACCACGCATGCCATGCTTTGTGGTAAGGAGGTAATCAATGAACCATTTGCTGTGATCAATGCGGATGATTTTTATGGCCGTGAATCATTTGAGTCTTTATCAAAATTTTTATCGGAAGCTTCAGCTAAAAATCATGCGATGGTAGGGTATACACTTAAGAATGTCTTGTCTGATTACGGAAGCGTTTCAAGGGGTGTGGCCAATCAGGCTGCAGATGGCATGCTTATCTCTTTGTCAGAATTAACCACTATTGTAAAAGAAAATGGAAAAATCATTTCCAAAGAGGAAACAGGAGATAGAGTACTTGATCCTAATCTGAAGGTGTCGATGAACTCCTGGGGCTTTCTTCCAGAAGTGTTTGAGCTGTCGGAAAAAATGTTTGTAGAGTTTGTTGAAAAAAACAAAAACAATCCAAAAGCAGAATTTTACATCGCATTGATGGTAACTGAGTTAATTAAATTGGGATTAGGGCAAGTTCATATTATTCCTGGTGGTACTACCTGGTTTGGGGTTACCTACAAAGAAGACAAAGAAGCAGTGTCTCAAAAAATAAGCAATCTTATCAAAGAAGGCGTATACCCTCAAAAGTTGTGGAGCTAGGAAGTACTATTTCTGCAATCTTGTCCGCTTATGGATTGGATGCCGAGCAGTTCTCCATTCATAGGATCAACTCAGGACACATTAATTATACATTTAAAGTAGAGCCGGGGTATGTTTTGCAGCGGATTAATAAAAATGTTTTTCTTGATCCTTTAATACTGGCCAAAAACCTCCAACGCGCATCTGCTGAACTGAAACGAAAAGCTCCGGATTATCTATTTCTGAATGTAATCCAGTCTTTAAAGGGTGAAGATTTGGTTTTTGATGAAGAAGGCTATCCGTGGCGACTGTTTCCCTACATTGAAGATACCGTCACCATCAACGAAGTGGATAATTCCAGGCAGGCCTTTGCAGCAGCAAAAGCTTTCGGCCGGCTTTCGCGGCTTTTGTCTGAAAGTAAAATAAATGAGTTTAAGGAAACCATACCCAGGTTTCATGATCTTACACTTCGATATGAGCATTTTGAACATGCTTTGGAAAAGGCATCAGCAGAACGAATCGAAAAATCGCATGATTTGTGCCTGGGGTATAAACGGTTCAGTTACCTGGTTACAAAGTATCAGGAACTGATTGCTTCCAATCATATGCAACTGAGAATAACCCACAATGACACGAAAATCAATAATGTATTGTTTAAAAAAAATACTGATGAAGTGGTATGTGTAATCGATCTGGATACCCTAATGCCAGGATACTTTATTTATGATTTGGGTGACATGGTTCGAACGTTTGTAAGTCCTGCTTCTGAAGAGGAGACTGATGTTACTAAAATTGAAGTGAGATCGGCTATTTATCAATCCATATTAGATGGATATCTATCTGAAATGAAAGACGTACTTTCTCCAGAAGAACAAGCGGCCATACCCCTGGCAGGGCTCATGATGACATTTATGATTGGTCTGCGGTTCCTTACCGACTATCTCAATGAAGATGTCTATTACCAAACAGCCTATCTGGACCAAAATCTAAACAGGGCCGCCAATCAATTTTATTTGTTGGAAAAATTGGCATCTCACACCAATCTTTGATTCCAATATTTAGGGGGAAGAAGTATCTTTGAATACTTTCAAAAAGCAAAATATTTAAGTTATGAGAATACTGACCAGCATTGTCGTACTACTAGTAGGTTTAGTAGCAGCTTCTTTTAATTCGCAACCAGCACCCGCTGCCTTACTAAAATCTTCACCCTTGATGGGCGCATGGCAGTCCGCTTCCGATGGAAAGACAGGGCTTTGGGTATTAACTGAGAAACATTTTTCAATTACCTATTATAAATCCAATGAGTTTTTATACACTGAAGGAGGAGAATGGAAACAGGCAGCGGATGGTATTGAGTTGCTGTGGGAATACAATACCCAAAATCCTGATCTGGTTGGTGAAAAGAAAAATATTTCAGCAAAAGTAAAAGGGAATAAATTGACAGCGGATAAAATTGAGTGGAGTCGAGTTGATGATGGCACACCTGGAAAGCTGGCAGGCGCCTGGTTGATCACTGGTCTTTCACGTGATGGAAAAATGAACGAAAGAACTCCTGGCGCACGTAGAACTATGAAGATACTGTCGGGCACTAAATTTCAATGGATTGCCTACAATGTAGAGACCAAGGAATTTTTTGGAACTGGTGGAGGAACCTATACAACTAAAGATGGTAAGTATACAGAGAACATCGAATTTTTCTCCAGGGATAATTCAAGAGTAGGGGCAACACTCGAATTTGATTTTAAAATTGAGGATGGAAAATGGAGACACAGTGGCAAAAGCAGTAAAGGAGACCCTTTGGACGAGGTGTGGACCAAACGTGATGTGTTGGGGATCTAGGAAAAATAAATTATTCATTTAACTATTTATTATGACTCTGATTAATCGATTCAGTGTAAGAATTCTATTGTTCTTTATTTCATTTTACAGCACTGTATTAGTAGCTCAGGAAAACCCGATAGCCAGACAATATGGTGAACAGGTGCTCCTTTCTGATTTAAAAGATAATTTGTCCATCATTGCTTCAGATGCCCTGGAGGGAAGAAAGACAGGATCCCGCGGTCAGAAAATGGCTGCGGCTTTTATTCGTGCTCATTTTGAAGAATTAGGACTGGCAGGGCCTGTTGATGGAAGTTATTATCAGAACGTACCGCTCTATGCTATTACTGCAGGCAATGCAATGATCAAAACCAATACGGCCTCGCTTCAAAATTATAAAGACTTTGTCTACACGGGATTGAGCGAATTGGCAGGTAATGAAACTGAGGTTGTATTTGTAGGAGATGGGGAAGAGGCCAGTCTTGAAAAAATAGAATTGACAGGAAAGGTGGCGTTGGTAATTGCTGAAAAGAATATCAATGATATTCCTACTGAAGCTTTATTAAGCAAAGGAGCAAAAGCAGTAATGGTGTGCAACAGTAAGGATGAGAAAACATTTACTGCATATGCCAACAGGATGAAAAGGAGTTTTGAATCGGCCAGGATGACATTAAAAAAACCAGCCTCAGGAGGGCAAATGGGATCAATAATCTTTGTCTCATCTGCAGCTGTAGAAAAGATTCTGAATGAAAAATTTGATGATTTAAAATCCTACTCATCCGACCCGAAAAAGTTGAAAAAAATAAGAAAAGTGAAAACAGGTATTATTTCCTATGCTTTTCACAATAGTATAAAGTTGGTCAATTCAGAAAATGTGTTGGGCTACCTGGAAGGGACGGATAAAAAAGAGGAATTGATTGTTGTCACGGCCCATTATGATCACATAGGAAAAAAATCAGAAGGTGCTGGTGATCTAATCAACAATGGAGCAGACGATGATGGCTCAGGAACTGTAGCCGTACTGGAACTGGCAAAAGTATTTGCAAAAGCTAAAGCAGAGGGTAATGGCCCAAAAAGAAGCATTCTCTTTATGACCGTAACTGGTGAAGAGATGGGATTGTTAGGATCGCAATATTACTCTGAGAATCCTGTTTTTTCGCTGAGCAGTACAGTTGTAGATCTTAATATTGATATGATTGGTCGCAGAGATCCTGAGCATAAAGACAAACCTGATTATGTTTACGTAATCGGGTCGGACAAACTATCCACAGAGTTGCACCAACTAAGTGAAAAAACGAACAGTATTTACACCCACTTGGATTTCGATTATACCTACAATGATGAGAACCATCCTACGAATTTGTATAAGCGATCTGATCACTGGAATTTTGCCAAGAACAATATTCCTATCGTTTTCTACTTTGATGGAATCCATGAAGATTATCACCTGCCCAGTGATGAAGTAGATAAAATAGATTTTGAGCTGCTAACGAAGCGGACAAAACTGGTTTTCTACACCGCTTGGGAACTGGCCAACCGGGAGCAGCGAATTAAAAATGATTAAGAGATTAGTCGAAAGGTACGTTGACGTGGCGCTCTGCATGGTAAGAAGATCTTACCAGTGGTCCTGATTCAACATACTTAAGGCCGCGTTTCAATCCTTCCTCCCGGTACATTTCAAATGTATCGGGATGTACGTATTCAGCAACTTCAAGGTGCATTTTGGTAGGCTGGAGGTATTGGCCCAAAGTCAAAATCATCAATTTGTTTTCTACAAGGTCGTCCATAGCCTTGAAAACCTCTTCCTTGGTTTCGCCAACGCCCAACATGATGCCGGACTTGGTTCGCTTGCCAGCTTCGCGTATTCTCCTGATCTGCTCCAGGCTGCGGTCGTACTTGGCTTGCGGTCTTACAATACGGTACATCCTTCCAACTGTTTCCATATTATGGGAAACTACTTCCTGCCCACCATCAATCATTCTATAAAGGGCATCCCAGTTTCCCTTTACATCAGGAATCAAAGTTTCAATGGTAGTTTCGGGGCTTGTTTTTTTTGTTTGCACTACTGTCTGGTACCAAACTTCGGCACCGCGATCCTTCAACTCGTCACGGTTTACAGAGGTAATTACAGCGTGTTTTACACCCATTAATTTGATGGCCTCAGCCACACGGGCGGGCTCTTCCGTATCGTATTCTGTAGGCCTTCCCGTAGCTACCGCACAAAATGTACAACTGCGGGTGCAAATATTTCCTAAAATCATGAAAGTTGCGGTTCCTGCGCCCCAACATTCGCCCATGTTTGGGCAGTTGCCACTTTCACAAATGGTGTGGAGCTTATAGTTGTCTACCAGCTTTCTTACTTTGGCATATTCAGGCCCTATGGGCAATTTTACACGTAGCCAATTTGGTTTACGTTTGCGCGTTTCTTCAGCTGATATTACGGGTAGATCAATCACGACTTAAAAATAAGGTCTGTAAAAAGAACAGATTACTTACCGATTAGTTCCTTATAAGCATCTGCCGACAAAAGCCCATCCGCCTGAGAGGCATCTGCTACTTCCATCTTAATCAACCAACCAGCATAAGGGTCTTCATTTACTTTTTCAGGATTGGCATCCAATTCAGCATTAACTTCAAGTACTTTACCAGATATAGGCATGAACAGGTCTGATACTGTTTTAACCGCTTCAATGGTACCAAAAACTTCATGTTGAGCCACTTCTTGTCCAACAGAAGAAATATCTACATACACGATGTCGCCCAGTTCGCTTTGCGCAAAATCGGTAATTCCAACGGTGGCTTTGTTGCCTTCAATTTTTATCCATTCGTGGTCTTTGGTGTACTTGAGGTCTGCAGGAATATTCATGACGTGAGTTTAAAATTAGAATGCCCAAAAATAAGGGGATTTTTGATAAAGTCCACCATTAAATCGTGGCCGAGGAGACCTTATTGAGCCAGGTTAAACAGTATTTTGAAGCCTACCCGCGTGGTCGATCTTCGGTAAGAATTGGTAACCAATGGCTCGTTAATGTTGCGGTCTACATAAAATTGAATATTCAATTTTTGGTTTACCACATAATTTACATTGGGCCTCAATTGGAAATTGATGTTTCCATTGGTTATGGTATTCACTTCTTCAATTTTTCGCTGAATGGTTCTATTGTTTGTAATGCTCATATTGAGCCTGAAAGTGATGTCATTCTTGATGGTCGTTACTCTTCCCTGGTTCTTCCATGGTAGCTTCATGTTGTTTTTAGTATAGCCCAGCTCTACCGACCAATCCTTGCTGTTGAGTTCTGTAATCTGTGCATTGGAGATGTTTAGTGCCAGATCGCGCTTTGTCTTGTATTCAAATCGGAAGGTCATTTTTTTCTTTGTGCGCACATTTACACCTATTAGGGGAGCAAAGGTTTCGGAGATGAGTACCTGGCTGATCACGTAGATTGGAATAAGCTCTCCCGATTCATTGGTAACGCTACCAAAATTTCCACCACTATTATATTCTTCCAGCGGAACGTTAATGCCTACATCTTCATATTCCAATGAAGTATTGTAGTTCAAAACCGAGTAGTTGGACGTGTATGCATGATTAAGTGTGACGGACTGAAAAATATCTTTGAAAGGCTGCAACTTGTTAAGTCCAGAATAGTCTACACGCCAACCAGGTATAGGGATATTTGGAAAAGGAGATAAGCTAACCCGGTCTGTACTCTTTCCAGTGTAGGCTGCGATAAATGCAGGGATCAATACATCCTGCGATTTAGATTCATATCCTTGACCAGTAAGCGTGGTGAATCGGCTTTTTATTTCATCAATATTTTTTTCGAACTCCTGAAATACGGAAGATTCGGTACTGGTATTGTTCTTAAAAGCAGTGTTGATGGATAAAATTGAAACCTTATATGATCCTACCCGATTAGGACTCAAAGAGACGAAATTGTTTTCAATCGCATCAAAGCGAAACAATTCTGTGAAGGTAGAGCTGGATGTTTTTTTGGCATCAAGTTGAATCTTTATATCCGTGGATGGTTCAAGGCTTGCCCTCAAGCCAAGGTCTCTGGTTTGAACCTGACTGAACAAAGTAGTCTGTTTTTCGCTGGTACTGAGCCAACCATTGTCGCGCGCCCTAAATCTGAAATCTGGATCTTGCTCTCCTAAAATAAATCCCCAACCCGGAGCAGACCAGGATTTGTCCATACCAAAAAGATTTGGTGATGGATTAAAACCTGGGAGTATGGTGCCCTGTGTGATGTTGTAGGTACCACTAATATTTCTTAGTGACATTAACAGTTTTAAAAACCCTCTTACTGCCATCAGATCAGGAGCTTGTTTTACCGTGTCCGGTTGCTGCTTTGCGCGTTCTACAGTGGTGGGTGGTCTTTTGGGTGTGTTGATTTTCTTGAGATAGCCTACCTTGTTATATAACTTGGTCAGATCAACGCGGCCTGTCAATCCTTGGTCCTGCGTGTTTTGTATGGTGTTACCTAACTTTAGAGTTGGTTCAATTTCTAAAGGTGCAGCTCTCCATGAATAGCCTACGTTGTATCTGTATTCTGCACCAAGCCAGTTGGTAGCAGGAAATTTATCCAGAGGAAGTGTATAGTTGGCTGTAATGGTTTGTTCAAAGTTTTTCATGCGACCAAACTTCTTGAGATTGGTCAGAACCGAATCCTGTTTTTCCTTGGTGTCTATATCTCCATCGGGCTCATCGATAATAGCATTCACGCGTGAGTTGTAGTCGAGACTCAATGATTTGGTCAGGTTCCAACGCGCATTGTAGAAGCGATTGAAAACAAAAAACTTCTGATAATTAGGAAGCGCGCCTCCTTCATCCTGAACGGCATTGCGATAAACAATTTTACTAAACGAGCGGTCCAGCTCTCCACGTACGGAGATGTTAGTAGGTACAGGGTTGAAATTAATGTCTTTGATCAGTTGTAAATATTTAGAGGAGAATACCTCACTTTCTTTGAAGGGTTCAAAGCCGGTAAACTTTGGGCTGAATTGCCATGCTACTGCACCCTTAATGTTTTTCCGAGTATCTTCAAGCAAGTTAAAATTAGTTCTTGTGGCTTCTGTGAATGCATAGGTGAATGCAAAATTTTCAATGTCGTAGATATGCTGTCGGGCATCTTGTTTTACCTTCACTTTCCTTACATTAGTGAAATTCAAACTTCGTCTCACGGATTCATCCCGAATCAGTTTTTTATAAGCAGATCGTTCGGCCTCCGTATTAAACGATAATAATGCGGCCTCCAGTCGCAAGTCAGGGTTGGCCGGATCATAATTGGGATTCATGGTGGTGTTTTCATAGCTGAGGAACATCGGGATTTTCAATCCTGTATTTTGTGGTAACAGTTTATCCACGTTGATATTGGCAGAAACATCAAATGTTGTAGTCTCTCCCCGCGCACGTTCTGAAATTTTGGATTGTACACCTCCGTATCCAAAAGAAATGTGTTTAACAGATCCGGTAATTGTGCCCAGGTCGGCAAGCTTGGTACTCAAAACCATATTTGCGGCCCAGCCAGCAGTTCTGTCAAAGTCTGTCAGTCGAAGTTCGTTGGCCCACAAGCAGACATCTCTCGGCAGCGCATCGGTAGATCTTGGATTACGCACACCGATCATTAGCATTTTTACCTGACTTAAATCAGGACGACCCAAAATCCTGATGAGGTGCTTGCCTACTTGCTTGGATCCCGATCTTGGAAACGATTCGGCAAGCGGAAAGCTTTCTCTGTCTCGCTGTGCTTTTAAGGCGTAGAGATCGTCCAGGTCAAGATCTATTTGATTTTCTTCCGGCCATACAGATTCAATTGAGTTGGCGCCAGGCGTTGTCACCTTTAAAGGAATTTCAATTTCATAATAATTTTCATCATAGTCCGAGCCCATTCGAAGGAATGCATGCAGTTGGTTGTCCTGAAGATTTTGACCATAGGCTGACAAGAACATTTTTATTCTTCCGTAGTTGAAGAAGTCCATGGTTACATTTTTGTAAATCGCACGGGCATCTCCATCCTGCAGGTCAGTAGCACAAAGCTGAACGGCTTGCTCATTGAGTCTTCGTTGTACCGTTGAGGTAACATCCCTGTCTCTTTGCAACGGTGGAATGTAGCCGGGCTTTTCAGAATTACCGCTTCCATTTTCTTCAGCGTTGACTACTGATACAGAAAAATTATCGAGGTTAGGCTCAAGTTTTTCACCGAAGCTGGATTCTTCGAGATTTCCCTCATAACGTCTCCATTTGTTACCCACTGCCCTGAACTTGGCCATGCGCAATACAATGGGTTGTGAGAAGCCTGTCATGTACATGCGGGCGTATCGAATGGATTTGAAACCATTGATATCTCCAAATTTTTCATCGTACTGTCTTACCGGTATGCGGAATAAATACCAGGTAACAGGATCACCATTGACTACGTTGGTAATCTGATCTACTATGTATTTTTTTCCAACTTGTACGGTGGAGGGTTTTAAGTCGATGTTGTAGATATAGTATTCTTCCAGGTCGCTAAGTGTATTGTCCTGATTAAGGTCTTCATTGTCGGGAATCGTTGTGCCTGATTTAGAAAACAGTTCGTTTCCTGTAGAGATGGGAGAGTTATTTTCAAGGCCATTGTAGTTTTTATAGCGCTCCAGGATTTTGGCATTTCTCTGGTCAAGGTCATCGCCAAAGAAATGATGGAAATCATCAGCTGATGGGTCTTCTAAAACAATTTGTCGGGCAGCAGGATTTACGGAATTGACAAAGGAACTGAATTTTTCTGCCTCACGCGCACTGCTGACACCATCCAACCCTACGTCCTGATTAGCGCGCGCTGTGGTTGAGTTGTCAAAGGCATTGTTCAAATATTGCTGAGAGGTAACGTATCCCCACTCGTTTTCTGTTGCCGATCCGCTTACCAGATTTCCATCAGCGGGCAATCCATTTTCAAAAGCATGCTTGCCATCACGCATAAGGTCTTCAGAAATGCTTCCTAAATGAAAGGTAAGCTGACCTCCGGTGGTGTTGGGTTCATTGTTTCCACGGCCGTCATTGATTCTGCCGTTGTTGGAATTAATAAAGGGATCCATCAACCAGAATTCAAGGTATTCTACGTTGGCTTTATCGAAATCTACTTCTGTTCTGATGGCTGTAGTTATTCCTCCCCAATTGCTGGTCGGGTTTTTCAAAGTTCCGTCAGGGTTAAGATCAGGGTTGTAATTGTATATACCTCGCTCAGAAGGGTAGAAGGCCAAATCAAATATCTGTTCATTGAAGTTACCGATAAATGGATCGAATTGTGGAAAAATCTCCGTTGGTGGTACGGCTCTTACGTAATGGTTTTGAAGATCGGCATCATCAATGTTGGATGGCTTAAAACGGCCGCCACTTCCTGTATAAAACTGATTGTCGATTTGATACCAGGCAATTTTTGCCCGCTTGTAGCCAGCTGTAATATCGTTGATGGCGCCACCTGAAGCGTCAAAACGATTATCGGGTGTTTGTGGAACGGTAGAATATCTCCAACCGATTGCATTCAGTAAACTGTAAGGGGTGGCGCTGTTTTCAAAATCGTCAATAAATGAAGTGCCATCTCCATTTACAATGTTGGATGTGCCTGGCAGCAACTGCGCAAATTCGGCATTCAGGTTAATGGTTGAAGTTTCCTTGGTTTGTAAGAAGGGCAATGCATCCACCATTTTTGTTAGAATACGAGAATCCTTGCGCATGTTCATGTCCAGACCATACTGCAAATTTCTGGCAGGCTCTGTTCCTATCAGGTTTCTGGAGATAAGTGGACGTTCGTTGTAGTACAAAAAGGTGGAACCGATGTTTACATCGTCATTGAGTTTATAGTCAAAACGGGTGCCTAACAGCGATCGGGTTTGGAAGGCAAAGGGATCCTGTTGCTCGTAATTGATTGTTATATTTTTTCCTGAGCTCAGAATACCCTCATTCAGGATTGTCACCTTGCCGAAAGTATAATCCACCGTATAGTCTGTGCCTTCTCTTAAAGGAGTACCACCCGCATATACCTTTACAGATCCTTGCGCAATATTGAATCCTTGTATGATGATGTCTTTACCTGAACCGGCTTTGAAGGATCCAACAATGTAAAATTTATTTTTTGTGGCAATCAGCTCTGCCTCCGCCTTGGTGGTATTGTAAAGCGAACTGTACACATATTTTTGTGTTAAAAAATCCCGCGTAGTTGGATTGGGTTCCTTTGCAAATAAATTGCGAAGTGCAGAATCAAAAGGGTGGAGGTATGGAAAAATGATCAAGCCTGTTTCTCTGTTTACTGTCAGTTTATCCACAAAATCGAAATTGCCATCAGGCTGCGGGTCGTTGTAAGGATTTAGTCTATCGAGACCAAAAACTTCTATAAGCTGCTTTGTTCTGGAGATGTCACCATCCTGAAGTTGTGGATTATCTATTCCTGTTCGGTCGTCACGATAAATCACCCTGAGTTGAAATCCTTCCTGCTCCAGCTGAGACACATTGAGGTTGTAAATATTTTTCATCATCAGGTTCCAGGTAGGAATTACTCTTCCTGCTTGATCTTGAATACTGATTTTGCGCGGGCGAAGTAGTTTTAAAAATACGACCTGATCTTCCGATTTATTGGAGTAGTCTTCTGTCAGTTCTCCTACTTTGTATTTTCGTCCGTTGTAAGTGTATTCAAACGCAACGGCAAGTGCCTCATCATTCTGGAGTTTTCGCTGAAGTGTAATGTATCCCAGTTGTGCATTGAAGGTAAATTCTGTGAGTGATAGTTTTCTGGCTGCGGTAATTTTTTCAAAGTCAGTACCATTGTTGAATCCAAAACCAGAGCCTGGTCCAAGTACTGTATTGATTTCATCGGCACTTAATTGTGGGCCCGACAATGATTTCAGGTAATTGGTAAAAAGATTATTGGCATTGTTGTCGGTTGGTCCAGAACTTCCAGATGAAAGTAAATCGGTGCGATACACTTTATCAGACTCACCCATGTCCATAAAGCCGACTACGTTACGAAGGGTTTGAGTGTCGTTTTGCCTGTTGAGCAGGTACACTTCTACCCGTGTAATGTTTACACCTGATGTTACCTGAGGGAGTGTGCTTAGCCATCCTTCAAAGTTGTCGCGGAAGAACTGACCTAAAAAGAAGTGGCGGTTTTCATCGTAACTGGAGGCCACAATTTCAAAAGGCCTTCCTTGTGCCGCTCCTCCAGTGCCCCCCTGTATTTCAATGCTTGATTGCTTGCCACGTTGAGTAGTAGCCAGTGTGGTTACAAAAAGTTTTCCAAATTGCATTTGAGCTTTAACTCCAAAAAGATTTTGTGAGCCGCTAATCAAGCTGTTGTTGAGGGGTAGGCTCACATTTCCTATTTCAAGTTTTTTGAGTACATCTTCTTTAAATCCAGTGTACTCAACTTTCATATTATTCTGAAAGTCGAAACTGTTGTTGTTGTCGAAGTTGGTGGTGATGGCCAGTTTCTCGCCCACTTTACCCACTACGCTCAAATTGATTTGCTGATCAAATTCAAATCCACCATTGCGCTGTTGCCGGATTGGGATATTGGGATTTTCAATTTTTTGCCAGGACCCACCAAAATCCAAAGTCACGAAACCTCTGGGAATCAGTTCCACATAACTTCCTCCAAAAATTCTGTCCAGCACCGGGCTGACATAAATTTTAGGTATAATGTTTCTGCTGCTTACGGCACTTTCTCCGTCAAGGGCTCTACTCCGGCTTTGCCAATAGTCTTTTTTAATTTGCCTGGTTTGTTGCGCATTGAATTCTTCGAATGTCATCATAGACGCAGGTCGGAAGTTGACGTTGCCAATCCTTTCAGAAATGGTGTAGTTCATGCCTGTGTCAATCTCTACATCAAGGTTGAAACTTTTAGGGTCACTCAGGAAAAGGGGGGAGTTGGTGGTTCTATTCGAAAATGGATCTCCGTAGCGGTCGTTGGGTCTGAAGGAAGGTCGGTAAGGGTTGATGGGCCGTCTTCTGGTGGTATCCAACACTTCGATTGAAGTGCTGTCCACCTGCTGCGCCTGTGCGTAGGAAGCCGGTAGGAATGCAATGCAAAGCAAGCCTACTGCAATGACGAGTTGGTGTTTGGTTAAGGTCAATCTTAGGCGTTTTTCAATGCCAGCTTCACTAGCTCTTCTAAACTAACTGTATTTCCTGATTTTTTAAGGACTGTATCGATGCTCTTTTCGGCTGCTGCTTTTCCAATACCCAACGTCATCAACGCTGTTAACGCCTCATTTCGCATGGTATTGTGTCTTATACCCCCCATTCCAACAGTTTCTCCCACTGGCTCTTTTCTTAGTTTATCCTTGAGTTCCAGTATAATGCGTTGGGCTGTTTTTCCTCCAATACCTTTTACCGCCTGCAAGGCATTCACATCTTCCGAGATGATGGCCTGATGCAGCTCTGTGGGTGGCAAATAAGACAAAACAACCATGGCGGTATTGGGACCAACTCCGTTGACACTGATCAGGTTCTGGAACATGGTTTTTTCTGCTTTATTACTGAACCCGTATAAAATATGTGCATCTTCCCGCACTTGCAGGTAGGTCAATAATTGGATGTTTTCCTTGTCTGTAATTTCAGAAAATGTATTGAGGGAGATGGACACCTGGTACCCAATACCATTCACTTCAATGATTACAAAGGTAGGTTCTTTGTGGACTAGCTTTCCCTTTAAAAAAGCAATCATATTCTAAAAAGTATAACCCGCTAAGCTAAAAAAAATAGATGACTTAGCCGTTTGATTAAGCACGTTCGTTTTGTTCTCTTAATATGGCATCCACTACTGCTATAGCAGCCATGTTTACAATATCCCTGATTGTACTTCCCAGTTGGAGTATGTGTACCGGCTTATTCATACCTAATAAAATAGGCCCAATTGCTTCTGCTCCTCCTAGTTCTATCAGCAACTTGTAAGCGATATTGGCGGAAGCCAGATTGGGGAATATCAGGGTGTTCGCCCCCTCTTCTGCCAACTTGCTAAAGGGATAAACCTCTTTTTGTAAATCTACATTTACAGCAATATTGGCTTGAATATCTCCATCAATAATCAACTCAGGATAGCGCCTGTTGGCGATCTGGGTAGCATCACGCATTTTGTCAGGTATACTTCCCTTACTGCTTCCAAAATTGGAATACGAGAGCATGGCCATACGAGGCTTAACATCAAAAAACTTGACACCCATACGTGTGAGCCCAATAATCTCCACCAATTCTTCTGTGGTAGGATCCACATTTACCGTGCAGTCAGAGAAGAAGAAAGTGCCTTTCTTATTCATGATGATGTACATTCCTGCCACCCGTTTTACATGGGGTGCAGTACCGATCACCTGCAATGCGGGTAATATTGTTTTAGGATAGTCTTTTGTCAATCCGGATATGAGGGCATCAGCGTCACCATGTTCTACCATCATGGCAGCATAGTAGTTTCTGTCGAGCAATGATTTCTCGCAGTCCTTAAGCGTCAATCCTTTCCTCTGTCGCTTCTCATAGAGTTCTTTTGCGTATTGCTTGATGTTCTCTTTTTGTTCGTGAGGAGAGATGATGGTGCATTCATGCAATTCAAGCTTGTGCTCTTTGATCAGTGCTTCAATCTCTTTTACATTACCCAGCAAGATCGGTTTGGCTATGCCTTCATCCTGAAGTATTTGTGCTGCCTTGAGTATTTTGTGATGATTGGCTTCTGTAAAGACCACACGTTTGGGATTTTTCTTTGCGCGGGTTATTACCCTTGATGTAAGCTTTTGATCGATGCCAATTCGCTTCAACAGGGCTTCGTTGTATTTTCCCCAATCGGTGATTTGATGAGCCGCAATACCAGAGTCCATGGCTGCCTTTGCCACTGCCGGAGAAATGGAAGTAATCAATCTTGGGTCAAGTGGTTTCGGAATCAGATATTCTCTGCCAAAGTCAATTTTGGTGTTGCCATAAGCCCTGGTGACCATATCGGGTACCGTCTCTTTAGCGAGGTTGGCCAATGCATGTACAGCAGCCAGTTTCATGGCTTCATTTATTTCGGAAGCACGAACGTCTAACGCACCTCTGAATATATAAGGAAAACCTAATACGTTGTTGATTTGGTTGGGATGATCAGATCGCCCGGTACCCATGATCAAGTCAGGTCTTACTTTCTTAGCCACCTCGTAGGCGATTTCTGGGTTGGGGTTGGCCAATGCAAATACAATGGGATCTTTGGACATGCTCAGAATGTCATCAGGAGTAAGTATGTCGGCTACCGATAAACCCACAAATGCATCGGCACCTTTCAATGCTTCCTGCAGTGTTGATACTTTTCTGGATGTGGCAAATTCAGACTTAATGGGATCAAGGTTTTTTCTATCCTGATTGATCACTCCCTTGCTATCGCACATGATCAGGTTCTCTTTTTTAAGACCTATGGACAGATAAAGTCTAGAGCAGGAAACGGCAGCAGCTCCAGCTCCATTAACGACCAGTACAATATTTTCTATTTTTTTGTTAACAATCTCTAATGCATTAATCAAACCAGCAGCAGAAATAATTGCTGTTCCGTGCTGGTCGTCATGCATTACGGGTATGTTCATCTTTTCCCGCAATTGTTCTTCTATTTTAAAGCACTCCGGAGACTTAATGTCTTCCAGGTTGATTCCTCCAAAAGTGGGCTCCAGAGATTTTACAATTTTGATAAACTCATCTGGATCTTCTTCTGCGATTTCAATATCAAAGACGTCAATCCCTGCAAATTTTTTGAATAACACTCCTTTGCCTTCCATTACTGGTTTGGAAGCTTCAGGCCCAATATTACCAAGACCTAGTACGGCCGTGCCGTTGGAAATCACGGCTACCAAATTACCCTTTGCGGTATATTTATATACGTCTTCCTTATTGGCAGCAATTTCTTTACATGGTTCCGCTACTCCCGGAGAATAAGCGAGCGCAAGGTCCATTTGAGAACTCAATACCTTGGTGGGCACCACCTCAATCTTACCCGGCTGACCTTGCGTGTGGTAGTTCAAAGCATCTTGCCTTCTAATCTTAATTGACATAATTATTTCATTTCAGAAAGACCTGAAATTTACGATTTTAAGTATAAATCACAGGGTCAATGGCAAAAATAAGCACAATGTGACTTTTCAACTGAGATATTGCTTCTCTGATGAAGGAAGTGCACAAATGCTTTTTTAGAGGTTATTTAGTGATTGCCTCGCTGGTTCTAAATGTCCCAAGAATGGTCTCTAATTCTCTCATGATTTCACGTTGATCTTTGCTGGGGCTGAACGTGAATCCTTCCACATAATAAAACTTACCTTTTGCTTCGTCCACCATTGCAAATCCAACGAATGGACCGCCCATAGAGAAATTATTAGCGCGCCAAAGTCCTCTCATTTCGATGGCATATTTTCCATTCATGTTCACTTCTTTGGTGGTAACTGGAATGAATGGAACGGTGGTTTCAGTTTTAAGATAGGAGTTGGCTACTTCCGGATCTTCAAACAAATACTTCTCACAAAATTGATCACGCAATGCAATCAGATTTTCTTTCTTAAACTGATCCTGTGATTGGTAAGGCACAGCGGCAATAAAAATATCTTTGTCTACAGAAGGATTGATTTGTCTCATCCACAAAAATTCTTTGTTGTTGATGACCAACTTGTAACCAAAAGGTATTTTGATGTCGCAGTCCATGTTCTGCTTAAGCCAATCACTTACTCCGGTTATTTGCCCTGACTTATACAAGGAGACACCTAATCGCTCTTTCTCTTTTCGGTTGAAATGTTCTATTAGATAATGTCCCTTACTGCGAAGGTTGGCAATTAATTCTTTTTCCGTATTGCCGTAGAGATACATGGCCTCCTGACCTTTGGCATAAACATCTGACATGGTTAATACATAGCTGTCAGGGTCACTCTTAATTTTTTCTAACGACTCAGGTGTAAATAATCCTTTGAGCATATTGGCGCCAGCAGAATTTCTGTCAAGTGTAACAGCAAAGATGAGGTTACGCCTCTGCTTTAATACAAAATTTAATTTTCGGGGGTCGATCCAACGCATATGAAATATCGACTCTTTTCTGGGAAGTCCTTCCATTTCAATGCGAAACAGGGAGTCTACCACCTCACCTAATTTTCCTTGCCATTGAACAGAATCCATCACCAGATACATATCACCGGAAAGGCCTGAAGCAGGAGGTAAATTTTCCTTTCCATTACAGGACCATAAAAAAAATACAGCTAGTCCGCTTATCAGTAAACCCTTCATGAATGCAAACATTTAATACATAGTACTAATTCAAAACCTCCTTAAAGGTCACAACCCATTATGGGAGTTATTGTTATTGAATCTGAACGAATGGTGTATTACTGCAAGTAGAAGTACACCTTTCAACCAACGATTAGCTTCTGCCCTGGCTGAAGTTTGGTTGATTTTAGATTATTCAGAGTTTTCAGTTTTTCAATTGTCAAGCCTTCAAATTTTCTAGAGATATCCCACAGGGTGTCTCCAGGCTGCACAATATAAATATTAGAACCGGATGTCTTTACAGGCAATGGTACTTTGGTGGTATTACTGGCTACAGCAGTAGGCTGGTCAGTTCGAACAGAAGGGAGTATCCAGATATTCAGGCGTTGTCCTATCCTAATGGTGTTGCTGCTCAAATTGTTCCAGGTTTTGATGTCACCTACGCGTACACCATAACGCTCCGCGATTCTCCCCAACACATCACCGGATTTTACCCGGTATGCAACGAGTTCCCGGCCATAGGTGCTCCCTAAGGTATTCTTGGCAAGGGCTTGCAATTCTTCTTTTCCAACACGGGAGGCAGAATCAAGAATAAAATCCTTGTTGAGCATGAGATTTTCCTTTGCTGCAAGTGGCACCTTAATCACGTACTGTCTTCCTGTTTCCGGAATAGCCTTGCGCAAAACGGATGGATTAAGCTTAAGCATATCCTCCATATTGGCACCTGTAAGGTTGGCAAAAGTTTCGAAATGCAGGAAACGATTGACCATGAGCGTATCATGAGCAACGAGCGGAGCCTCGGGTGCTTCAAACAAATTATGTTGATCAGAATAGTTCAGAGTGTAAATGATGGCAATAAACTGAGGCAGATAAGATCGCGTTTCTCTAGGCAGGTAATTATAGATTTCCCAAAAGTCTTTTTTGTATCCCGATCTGCGTATTGCTTTCCTTACATTACCAGGACCGGAGTTATATGCTGCCAGCGCAAGCTCCCAGTCGTTGAACATTCCATACAATTGACTAAGGTATTTGCAAGCGGCCTCTGTCGATTTCTCAGGATCCATACGATCGTCAATGTACCAATCGTTGTAAAGGCCAAAATGTCTTCCTGTTGCGGACATGAATTGCCACAAACCAACGGCCCTTGCTCGCGAAACAGCTCGGGGATTTAGGCCAGACTCTACGATGGATAGATATTTTAGCTCATCAGGCAAACCATATTTAGCCAGGTATTTTTCAAAAAGAGGAAAGTATAAATCTTTTCTTCTCAAAACCATGCGTGTATAGTCCCTGTCCTTTATAGTAAAGTAATTGATAAACGCATGAGTGCGATCGTTATAAGTTAGTCGAATGTCTCCCTGGATGCAGCTCAGTCGATCGGCCACCAATTCAGGGGATTCGCTCGCAGGAATAAATTCGGGCTCGACTATCTGGGCAAATCCAAATTCCAAATTAAGCGTGTCGAAGGTAAGCGCAGCATCAAGCTCTGCAGAAAGCAGAGAATCCAGATTAATGTCCTCCTTACTCTGGGCAACAATGTGCTGAGAAAAAATAAAAGTCAGCGCAAGTAAAAAATATGTCTTCACGGATATTGGGTTAATTATCAACTCTTTAACAAGAAGAATATTCGAAGTTCATCAAAACTTTCGAGAATTGAAAAAGTTTGGCTTCTTCAAAGTCATCCGCAGCTATCTGAAGACCAATAGGCAGCCCCTCCAGATCTTTGCCGATGGGCAGTGAGATTGCCGGAATGCCCGCCACGTTGGCATGCACTGAGTATAAATCGGCCAGATACATGGCAACGGGATTTTCAGTGTGCTCACCCAGCTTAAATGCAGTGGAGGGTGTTGTGGGCATGATGATGAAATCGTAATCTTTAAAGATTTCCTTTGTCTTTTGCCTGATCAGGTTCCTCACTTTTTGCGCCTTGGTATAGTAGGCATCGTAATAGCTGGCACTTAACACAAATGTGCCCAGCAAGATCCTTCGTTGCACTTCTTTTCCAAACCCTTCGGACCTCGATTTTTTATACATCGACTCAAGGTCTTTTGTATTGCTGCTCCGATAACCATAGCGCACTCCATCGTATCGAGAGAGGTTAGAGCTGGCTTCAGCAGTTGCAAGAATGTAATAGGTAGGCAAGGTATACTCCAATAAAGGAAAGTCAATACCTTGTATGGTGTGACCGTCCTCCTTCAATTGAGTCAGGGTTTGAGTGAGTGCACTTTTTATTTCTCGCTGCAATACATCCGATTGTAAAGTGCCATTGATATAAGCGATCTTATATTTTTTTTCGCCCGAAATTTTTAGCAGTTCCGAATAAGCAGCTACCGATTGGTGGGAAACTGTACTATCCATTTCATCCTCACCAGCAATCACTTCAAGTACGAGAGCAATATCTTCTATGTTTTTCGAAAAAATACCAACGCAATCGAACGAAGAACCATAGGCAATCAGACCGTACCTTGAGATGCGCGAGTAAGTAGGTTTTAAACCCACTACGCCACAAAAGGCAGCAGGCTGTCGAACCGAGCCTCCCGTATCTGACCCAATGGAAACCTGACACATATCAGCCATTACAGCCACTGCCGATGCACCTGAAGATCCGCCCGGAACCCGGGATTCATCAATACTATTTAAGGTTGGCCCAAAGGCAGAGTTTTCGTTGGAAGAGCCCATTGCAAATTCATCACAGTTTTGTCTACCAATGATAATGGCATCTTCATCCAGCAAACGTTGAACGATAGTAGCATTGTATTGAGCGATAAAGCCATCCAGAATTTTGCTGCTGGCCTGCAGCGGATGATCTTTATAAGAGAATACATCTTTGAGACCTACAACAAGGCCTGCCAGTTTTCCGGCAGTGCCTCGCTTTATTTTTTCATCAATTTCAGCTGCTTTTTCAAGCGCTTCTTTCTCATACACACTCAAAAAAACATTGAGGTGTAATTTATTCTTGATTACTGATAAGTGATGTTGAACCCTGTCTACACAGGAAGACTTATTTTGATAAAGGGATTGCTGAAATTTGGAGAAACTTGAATCCGTTTTCAACACTATTTACTTCCTTCGTCAATTTTGGCTTCCTTGCCAGCATCGTCAACTTCTTTTTTTACATCTTTTACCGCATCCTTGAATTCACGGATGCCTTTTCCAAGGCCCTTTGCAAAATCAGGAATTTTTTTAGCGCCAAAAAACACCAAAACAAAAAGTCCGATAACTACCCACTCACCCATTCCGGGCATTCCAAACAAAAGAATAGCATTCATATGCATTAATTTAGAAGTGTAAAGATAGACATTTATTGATGTAACGTAAAATTGCCGCTGGAAGCGTGCAATTGCTTTCTTTTACAAAAAGCATGCGAATAAGCTCTGATTTGCTAGTTTTTGAGCCATTGCTCGGGATCTACCGGAGCGGTATTTTTCCTGATTTGAAATCTAAGTTCAGAAATCCCGTCCCCATTGGTAAGCACTTGACCAATTTCCTGATTGGTACTCACTTTTTGACCTTTATTAACCAATACTTCTTTTAAACCTGAATACACCGTAAAGTAATCGCCATGACTAATGATGACTGAGTTGCCAATGGACGGAATAAAAGCCACTGCTCTTACCTCCCCTTCAAAGATGGCCTTTACCTTTTCGTTTTGTTTGGTTTGAATATTGATACCATCATTCTGTAAAATGATTCTCTTCAACACGGGGTGATTTTGCCTTCCGAATTTTTGTGAAATAAAACCTGACGCAGGCCAGGCAAACTTGGTTTTGTTGCCTTCAAAAGTGGCTGACATGGCCACAGCCGCATCAACAGTTTTTGTTGTTTTGGCAGCTTTGGCTTCACGTGCAGCACGTTCCATCTCTTCTTTGATGATGTCGCTAATGAGTTTATCCAATTTGGCGACTGCCTTACGTGTTTCTTCCAATTCCACTTTCAACTTTTTCTCTTCTTTTTCAAGGCTCTTAACAAGCGCACTTTGTTTGCCTTTCAGGTTAGCCAATTGATGATTTTCTTTTAACTGATCTGAGAGCAACGCGCTTTTTTCATCTTTAATGTTTTGCGTTTCTTTAATCTGATCCGATAGGATGGACTGAACCCGTGTGATTACTTCGGCTTGATCCTTTCGTGCCGCGCTGTACTGCTCCATGTATTTCAATCGCATCAGTAATTGATCAAAGCTAGAAGACGAAAACAAGAACATTAACTTGTTTAGTTTACCACTCGCTTTTTGGGTGGCAAAGAGCATAGCGGCATACTCCTTCTTGAGTTGCCCAAGGTCATCTTCAAGTGCGTTGATGATTCCGGATTTTTTACTGATATCAGAGTTCAGTAAGGAGATTTCATTTTGGATGGCGCGAATGAGTCCTTCCTGTTGCTGAATTCTTTGATTTAAAGCGGCCAGTTCACCAAGTGAATTCTTTTTCTGTTGCCCTGTTTCTGCCAGAATGCGCTCTGTCTCTTCAATTTTTTTGAGATTTTCCTGCTTCTCTTTTTGCAGTTGTGTTTTTGACTTTTGAGCGTGAACCCCAAAAGTGACTAGGAAAAGTAGAAAGACAATAAAAAAAAACCGACTATCTCCTTTCATATTTACGCGGGATGTTGAACGGGAATCTCAGTTCCTTGTCGCCCACCTCGGCTTTGTTGTATTCAAAGGTAATGACGTTGTTCAGTGCGCCAGCAGGTGTTTTGTAAAAAAGATTTATAATTCCGTTATAGGGGAAGATTCTGTTTTCAACCGCCTGAAAATTGGTATAGTTCAGTGTGATAGCATTTTTGGTGTCTTCCTCAGTTAGCTCTACTTTTTCAATTTTAGAAAGTGAAGCGTTTATATAGTTTTTAATGAAAACGGTCCCATTTCTTTGTGCCAGCAAATCGTAAGTAGCCTGTCTCTCCACGATGTCCTCCGGGCTGCGGGATTGAATGAGGTTGCCCAGAAATGCTGCCTGAATCACCTTGTAATTGATTTTAAAATTAAATCGCTTGGATAATTCGGCATAGTCAAAAACATAATATTCTTTGTCAACAGTGCTAACAATGGTAATAGAATCCTGATTGATGAGTGCCTTTCCACCCTGAACACCAATTACTGAGAAGGTCATCCAAATCACACTGTCTTTTCTTACTCGAATGGTTGCCTTTACTTCTCTTTCTTTCTTTCCATCATTGTAGTTGAGCCGCGCTTTACCTTGAAAATATTCAAAATCAATTTCCTGAATAGCTAGTGTTTTGGATAATTCACCACCAACCAATGGAGTTGCTTTCTTGCTGCAAGCCTGAAAGAGAAGTGGGATTGCCAATAAAAGTGTTATGAACCTTTTATGCATGTGAAACCTTCAAATTACTGAAAACACTAAAAATTGAGCCTAAAATAATCAATACAGCCTTCTGTTGGCGATCTTTTTATCTATAAGTTCATTGGTGGCATCCAATGATTTTGCTTTCTCCCACTGCTTTACGGCATCATCAATGTTGCCGAGTTTGAATAAAATATCCCCATAGTGCTCAAAAAAGGTAGAATTGGTAGGGTCCGACTGGATAACCTTTTCCATTATTTTTTTCGCTTCCTTGTATTTTGCCCTGCTAAAAAGTACCCACGCATAGGTATCGAGGTAAGAATTGTTATCGGGATTGTTTTTGACTACCAAAGCCGCCATTTTTTCGGCTTTCTCTAAAGATTCATTGCGCAGTGCCAGGTAATAGCTGTAATTGTTCAAAATCAGATAGTTATTGGGATTGAAGGCCAAGGCGGCATCATAGGCTTCATCTGACTTCTTGTAGTCTTTCATGGCGTTGTAGATGTCGCCCAACAAACCGTTGATCTCGCTTACCATTCCTTCATTATTGGAGGAGAGTCTTTTGGCTTGTTCTAGTGAAAAGGCAGCCTCCTTATTATTGTTTTTTCTAGAATGGGCATAGCCATTGAAGTAATACAGCATTGCCTGATTGGGGAACAATTCCAATCCTTGCTCACTATGAACGATGATACTGTCCAGCTCGTTGGTTTGGGTTTCCAGGTAAAGCAGGTTTTGCCATGCCTCAAAGCTGGTGGATCCTTTTCTGATTGCTGCAAGGTATTCTCTTTTGGCCTCTTCGTTTTTTTCAAGTCCGAGGTACAAATCGCCACCCACAATATTCACATTGGGCTCATTGGGATGTCCCTCTTTAAGTTGATGATAAAGGTCAAAGGTAAATGCTTCCAAAGCCGGGTCAACATTGCCACTGCCTCTCTGTTGATTAAGTGTGGCTGCATATGTGCTCACCACAATAATTTTACTGCTCACATCCACATTGGGATCACTAAAAACTTCTTGCAGGTATTTTTTTGCTTTTTCCTCCTGTTTGTTATCGCGGTAAAAGCCTGCCAACAACATCTTTGCGCTTCCGGCTTCAGGATGATCAGCAATAAACTTCTCGATCACCTCTATTGCTTTGGGTAATTGCTTTTGCCTTGAAAGTATTTCCGCGAAATTCATGGCATAACTTTCTTCATCGGGGAAAGCATCCAGCAATTTTTCGCCTTCTATGATGGCCTCTTTGACCTTCCCTTCATCGAAATAAATTCTTTGTTTGTTAAGGGAAGAAATTTCATTCACACCTAGAAGTGACTCCGCCCTGTTGTAAGTTTTTATGGCATCATCATTTTTATTGTCGTATTGGTAGATGGCCGCAAGCTGATACAAATACTCTTCTGTTCCATTCACTTCCTTCATCATGGTCTCTAACAGTTGCGCTGCTTTCGAGAAGTTGGTCAGATTGGAATAGATAGAGGAGGCCAGAAGATAAAAATATTTATTCTTTTTGTCCAGCTTCAAGGCGGCTTCAATACTGACAGAAGCTTTAATGAGGTCTTCTTCTTTGTTACTTCTGGAAAGAATCTCCGCTATCTTGTAGTGTACGGTGCCGTTCTCAGGATTTAACTCACTCACCCTTTGAAAATACAGGAGTGCCTTGGCGAAATCTTCCAGCATAAAGTGCTTCTCCGCTTCTATAAAATAGAATTCAGCTTCGCGGAGTCGTGCGGCAGAAGGCTCTTGGGTTGATGCCTTCTTCTTTTTATCCTTTTGAGCGTAGGCGGTGGTGGTGAGGCCAACCATTAGACCCAATAGAATGAGTACAAAATGAATTTTTTTTGTCAACGTAGAGTGATTAATTGGTGCTGTAGTCTCCCAGGCTGAGGTCTTCCGACTTTCCTTCAAAATTAACGAAATTCCCCAACATGCTATTGTCTAAAACGGCATTATGGACCAAACAGTTCTTCTGAATAATTGAATTGGTAATGCGTGAGTCCCTTATTATGGTGGAGGCGCCTATCGAGACGTGAGGCCCAACCACAGAATTCCTGATGGTGACATTTTCTCCAATAAAGCAAGGGGGAATCACCACCGCGTTGACTAGTGTAACTGTATCGTCTATCAGTGGTTGGTTTTTGATAAATTCCAGGTATCGCTTGTTGGTGTCCACCATTGCATCTTTGTTGCCACAATCGAGCCATTCATCCACCTGGCCTGGTATAAACCTGGCGCCATTTTTTTTCATGCGTTCGAGCGCAGTGGTGAACTGGAATTCGCCTTTTTCTTTGATGTCGTTGTCGATCAGGTACTGCATTTCTTTTTGCAGCAACTCTCCATTTTTGAAATAATAAATACCAATGATGGCCAGATCAGAAACAAATTCAGAAGGCTTCTCTACCAACTCAATAATTTCATTCTTGCCATTCAGTTTGACTACTCCAAATTGAGAAGGATCATCTACTTGTTGTACCCAAATCACTCCATCCTGTTCCGTGTCAAGTACAAAACTGGTTCGGAACAGTGTGTCGGCAAATGCGATAATCACTTTTCCTTTGATGATCTCCCTGGCAAACAACAAGGCATGAGATATGCCTAAAGCTTCCTGCTGATAATAAATCTTCCCTTCTGCTCCAACCTCTTTCGCGACAGCAATGAGGTCGGCTTCTACCTGTTTACCAAAGCTGGGGTGCAGAATAAATCCAATGACGTCAATTTTTTCGGGACAAACTTTGGCGATGTCTTCAACCAAACGGTGTACAATTGGTTTGCCAGCAATAGGTAGGAGGGGCTTTGCCGTAGTGAGCGTATGGGGTCGAAGTCTTTTGCCGATGCCTGCCATCGGAATAATGATGTTCATGATTGAATTGGATTAAAACTGTATTACTGATTGGTTAAATTCTTTCTCTCCTGCGCGTACGCAGTACCCAAAAAAATAATTAGGATAGATGAATGGAAACCAAAGGCTACCCACGTGTTGTCAAATGAAAATTGATTGGATATCACTATTAATATAACGGCAAATAAAATATAGCCAAGACCGCCCAAAATGTTGTAGGGAATGGCATAGTGTTTTTGCCCAATAAGATAACAAGCGGCTGCCATACTGAAGTAACAAGCCAACGATGCCCAGCTACTGCCTACATATCCCCAAATGGGAATCAGAATAAAATTAAGTACAATGGTAATGATGGCTCCACCTACTGTAATTGCGGTACCATAATAAGTTTTGTCTGTCAGCTTAAACCAAACTGAAAAATTATAGTACACACCAAGGAATAAATATCCGGCCAGCAGAATGGGTACTGTTACTAGTCCCTCATAGTAGGCTTCGCCACCAACCAAAAATTTGAGTAGGTCAATGTTGATGGTAACGGCCAGCAGAATAAAGCTGGTGACGATGACAAAGAAGTGGTTGACTCTGGCAAACAGTTCTGGGGAATCTTTATCTTTTGCATTACTGAAGAAAAAGGGCTCTGCAGCAAAGCGAAATGCCTGAATGGCAAGACTCATGATGACCGCGTATTTATAGGCGGCAGAAAATACACCTATCGCATACATTGAACTTTTTTCATCGTAAAAATTTTCGGGCAACCACCACTCCAGAGTCCAGCGACTGAACATCTCGTTGGTCATGCCTGCCAGGCCTGTCAACATTACTGGATAGGCATATTTGAACATGGCGGTGAAAATTTCCTTGTCAATTTTAGGTCGCCAGGATGCCAGTATTTTGATGAAAAATAAAATGTAAAAGCCATTGGCTATCAAGTTGGCGAGGAAGACATACTCTATGCCGTAGCGACTTTCTTGGGAGGCCGCATCTGTAAGTCTTTTGATATCGAAAGAAATTTCGCCCTGAACAAGCCAATCCGCTATAATAAAAAAGTAAATATTGAGACCTATAAGAATCAATACATTTACAATTCGTGCGAAAGCAAACTTCAGTGGTTTTTTTTCTAACCGCAGTCTGGCAAATGGCAATGCCACTATACCATCAATGGCCATGATGATGGCCAGCCAAATAATATAATGTTCTTTGCCAGCAATAGACAGACTCGAGGCTATAGGGTTGGCAAAAATTATGAACAGGCCGGAGAGTGTAAGGCTAAGAGTAACAACAGTAGTTTGAGCAATGTTGAAAACCCGTTTGGGGTCACTACCTTCTCGGGTGGCAAACCTGAAATAAGCCGTCTCCATACCAAAGGTGTATACGATATTGAGAAAGGCAACGAAGACATACAGGTAGCTGATGACACCGTAATCTTCAGGATTGAAAACCCTTGTATGCAATGGGAAGAGAAGGAAATTGAGGAACCTGGGGACGATACTTCCCAATCCATACAATGCCGTTTCTCCTGCTAGTTTAGAAATCTTGCTCAATGCGCGTAAAAATGGGTTTTAAGATTCGTAAAAGGAAAGATTCTTTCTTTTTCTATTCACTACCCTCCTCATGCCCCGGCCCATTAAATATGATTCAAATACTAGGTAATAGAGCAGTAGGATTGACATAGAATTCCTAAAAATGGAGAAATTTTGGGACATCTATTCTCATATTGGGAATAGTCTTACATGTGTGGTCTTTTAAAATGATCACAATTAGCGATTATATGACGATTTTGTGCATTTTGCCTCAAAAAGTTACATAGGTGTAATTTTTGGTATGTATGTCATCATGAAAGCATTAGTTAACACCACGAACAAATCTATGAGGCTCCTGGCAATGATTATTTTCTTTATAGCAGCCTTTGCCTTTCAAACTAAAGGCAATACCATAAATAGTCCTGGTAATTGGGACAATGCAGGTATATGGTCAGGAAGCAATATTGCTGATAACGTAAGTGAAGATGTAAACTTTACCAACTCAATAGGTACCGTAACGGTTCGAAATACTTTCAATTACACAGTGGGTAATGTAAGCATGGGCAAAGAAAACACACTCACTATTGCCAATGGTGGTACGCTTAATATTGGTTCATCTGGCAACGCCAGAAATTTCACTTCTGACAAAAATACGACCGTAAACGTTTTCGGAACGCTGATCGTTTGGGGAAACTTTACTGTGAATAAAGAACTTACATTGATTGTTACGGGTACACTGATCATCAAAGGGAATATTATTATGGATAAGGAAGCCGACTTGAATGTGTCGGGAAACGTTACCATTGATGGTAATTTTGTTGCAGATAAAGAAGCGGCTGTAAATGTTGACGGTAATGTTACCATTGGAGGCAGTTTAACTGTAGGAAACGACTCAACACTGACTGGCTCTGGTAGTATGACCGTTAATGGCAGTTGTTCAGATGGCAACTCATCTTTTTGTGGTACCGGACCACTGCCCGTATCATTGCTCTTCTTTTCGGCCTCCAACGTTGAAGGTCAGATGGTATTGACCTGGGCTACAGCCTCAGAATTAAATCTTGACTATTTTTCAATAGAAAGATCTTTGGATGGATCGTATTTTACTGAAATAGCCAGGGTAAAAGGTAATGGTAACACTACCGAGCGCCAGGACTACTCCTATAATGACATTGAACCTATAGGACAGAAATTGTACTATCGTCTAAAATCAGTGGACTTTGATGGTTATCAGGAACATTTCAATGTGGTAATGGTTGATTTTGAAGTGGAAAAGAAAGTCAACATTTATCCTAACCCTGTAACCAACGGACAAGTGACAGTTTCATTGAATTTCGTTCCAGGTGCTGGGGTGGTGGTTATTACTGATTTAATGGGAGCTACGGTTTATAAGGCGACTTGGTCAAATGAGGCCAGTAAGCAGGTTTTTCCAATAATGTTACAAACAGGAACCTATTTGATCAGGTTTGTTTCTGAAGATTATCAGCACACCAGCCGTATTTTGGTTAAATAATTTCAGTCAATTTTTGGACAGGAATTCCTTTGTTTCCAATTCGCTTCGTGAAAGAAGAAATGCTCTGGTGTTTCTTTTTTCAGAATTTTCACTTATCCATATGAGACTAAAATTGAGAAAAACTTCCAGTTTAGGTTACTAATCCCGTTTTCATTAAATTCACCATGAACACTTTGCTATGAAAAGCCTCTGAAAGGCTTTTTTTAGTCATTTTACTGCGTTTATAAAAAATCAATTTTTAAGTCACCGATGGCATAAGAAAAGGGGTAACTTTGATGAAAGCAGGAAAAGTAGCGATAAATAATTCGGATATGCTAAGGAAAATATACACAATTACATCTGTCTGTTTTATACTCCTTACATTGGCAGCCACTTCATATGGTCAATCATGTACTACCACTTTTCCTGGAGGTACCGTTAACTGGACCGCTTTACCCTGGTCGTGTGGTGGAGGTGGAGTAGCGCCTACTACCGATGGCACAACCTACACGCAAGACCTTACTGTAGGAACCCCTTCTCAACTTGGAAATGGAGATGTACTGAACATTAACATTTCATTTACGCTGAATGGAAACCTTACTATGTTTTCCAATGGCTCCAATCCCACGATAACTATTCCAGCAGGCGTAACTGTAATTATCAATGGTAACTTAACCGATATTGACAACAACCTGGTGTTTAATGTCAATGGAACGCTAATCATCACCGGCACATTAAAAGCGAAAAATAATACCGTTTTTAGTGGAACGGGTTCTATATCTGGAGGGGCATTGGATTTGGGTAACGGTCCATCCTGTGCAGGGGCTTGCCCAGGCCTTTCATTTGGTACTTGTACGGTAGGTGGAGCCAGCACATTCTGTACCGACAATGTAACTATCGGTGCCTTGTATTTGTGGACTGGAGCAACCAACACCGATTGGCAAACGGCTTCCAATTGGAATCCATCCAGAACAACTCCTGCTGCTTCTGATGTTTTAAGTTTTTCTTCTTCAGGAGCTAACAGAAACATTACCAACGTTCCTACGCAAACAATAGGAAAATTATTTGTAACAGGAAGTACAACCTATAGTTTGGTAACTCCGGCATCATCCAAAACATTAACCTTGACAAGTCTTGAAGGAGGGGCCTTACAGATTGATAATGGCAGTAACTTGAGTGTAGGTGATGGTTCATTTGCCATCAATATTACGATGCCGTCAACAGGATTGGCATTAATTGGTGGCCAACTTAATTTGATCAATGGCAACCTCGGTGCAGGTGCGGCAACGCTGGAATTGCATACCAATGCTGCACCACTTGCACGCACTGCGGGTCAGGTATCTATGGACGGTACTTCTGTATTGCGTTTTGGTTCTTCATCATTTACGGGAGGTGCAGTCATTACCTTACCCGACAATATCTTTGTTTCCTCACCCACCATAGCGACCCTGGTTATGAACCGAACCAATGGTGCCATTTTGGGCAACCAATCCATCACAGTCAATAACGCTACTTTTACATTAGGTGATTTGTTTACCAATGCAGCTGGTAGAATTAAATTTGGAGCATCAGCAACTAACCCTGCCGAATCGACCAACAGCAAGATCAATGGATATGCCGAAATGAACCTGCGTGCTGTGGGAACTGGTGCGTTGAATTTTTTAGGGTTTAACATGGCTGCAGGAACAGATAACGTTGGAAGTATGACGCTGGTTCGCAGGACGGGTGCTACCGGCATTAATACTTTTAATTCTAATCAAAGTATTGCGGCCACCTGGGACATTACCAGTACGTCTGAGCCAGCTGCCGGAAGAAACATTAGTTTTTCCTGGCGCGCGGCATTTGATAATGTGACGACTGCAACCAATAGATTTCAGGTTTATATTTTCAACTCCGGACCGGGCTGGACTCCACTTGGGGCACTTCAAAACCTTGCGTCCGTTGGCCCACCCAGAGTTTCTGTGGCGGTGAGCACAACCAAATTGACGGATACCTTTACGCTGACGGATGAAAGCCAGGTGTTGCCAGTAGAATTATTGTCTTTCACGGGAAACAGAGTGTCAGAAGGAGTGAAGCTGTTATGGTCTACGGCCTCGCAGAAGAACTTCGATTATTTCAGTATTGAAAGATCTGGAAATGGAAAAGATTTTATGGCAATCGGAAAGATCGCAGGTGAAGTTTTCAGCATGACCAGAAAGGATTATGTTTTTTATGATGCCGAGGGTGGTTTCAGGAAAGCCTACTACAGGCTTAAGAATGTAGACAGAGATGGAACTTTTGAGTATTCAAGAGTAGTGATGGTAGAAGATTATGCCGACCTGCAAGTGGCAATTTATCCAAACCCCACAATTTCAAATGGACTTTTAACTATCAGTTTAACAGGGGACACATCCCTTGGCGCTCAGCTGTTCGTTTTTGATTATTTGGGACGAATGATAAAACAAGCTAGTCTTTATACAAAGGAGAATTCAGTTGAAATGAGTGGAGTATCTCCTGGGTTATACATCCTAAAGGTAAACATGGGCGCAAAGCAATTTACTTCCAAGGTGCTGGTAGAATAGGAATTTCTATTTCTTCAAATTCTTTAAAATATCTTCGGTCATTTGTTCCAAACCAAATTGGTGCTGCCATCCCCAGTCGGTGCGTGCCCTTGAATCATCAATTGACTTTGGCCAGGAATCCGCGATGGCTTGCCTAAAGTCTGGTTGGTAGGTGATGGTAAAGTCTGGAATATGCTTCTTAATTGTTGATGCAATTTGCGCTGGGCAAAAACTCATTGAGGAAATATTATAACTAGACCTGATCTTTACTTTTTCTGCGGGTGCTTCCATCAGATCGATGGTTGCTTTCACTGCATCGTTCATGTACATCATGGGCAGGTAAGTGTCGGCAGATAAAAAGCACTCATAAGTTTTGTTGGCCAATGCTTTAAAATAAATGTCTACTGCATAATCTGTGGTGCCACCCCCCGGTTGTGTTTTATATCCGATCAAGCCTGGATATCGCAGACTGCGCACGTCTACGCCATACCTTCTAAAATAATATTCGCACCAGCGCTCACCAGCCAATTTGGTAATGCCGTATACGGTAGTTGGATCCATAATCGTATCCTGTGGAGTGTTGTCTTTTGGTGTGGTAGGCCCGAAGGCAGCAATAGAGCTTGGCCAATAAACTTTATCCAATTTCAATTCATGGGCACCTTCCAATACATACAGCAGGCTTTCCATGTTCAGCTTCCAGGCCCACCGTGGATCCTGCTCACCGGTTGCGGATAGCAACGCAGCCAGATGATAGACTTGTGTGATACCTTCTTTTTTCAGCAATTCAAAAAGTTTGTCTTTTTGCATTACATCCAATCTCTCAAAACGGCCTTCTGCAAGTACTCCTTGCGGTTCTTTTATGTCTGAGGAAATGACATTATCTATTCCATAAATGGACCAAAGGCCTTGTGTGAGCTCTGACCCTAATTGCCCACCGGCACCAATCAACAGGATTTTAGTCTTTTTCATCTACTTGAATTAGTGTGAGGAGTGTACTGGATTAATCTCCTTTGGGGCTCAAATTAGTGGAATTTATGGGCCCCACAAAAACAAAACCTTTGGATGGATATTGTCAATACTTGGCTGCAAATCGTAGTTTTACGGCACTAAAGCATTTATAGGCAGTTAAAAATTATTGTTATGTACAAAACACTTCAACCCGTACTGGAAAAAGAATTGGCAAGCATTAAGGATGCCGGACTATTCAAGAAAGAAAGGATTATCGTCACCCCTCAGGGAGCAGAGATAAAAACCAGTGACGGGAAAGAAGTAATTAATTTTTGCGCCAATAACTATCTCGGGTTATCATCACATCCGCGCGTAATTGAAGCAGCTAAAAAGGCCATCGATACCCATGGCTTCGGCATGTCTTCCGTTAGATTTATTTGTGGCACCCAGGACATTCACAAAGAATTGGAAAAAAAGATTTCAGAGTTCTTAGGAATGGAGGATACCATTCTTTATGCCGCAGCCTTTGATGCCAATGGAGGTGTATTTGAGCCATTGTTTGGAGCAGAAGATGCCATCATCTCGGATGAGCTGAATCATGCGTCAATTATTGATGGAGTTCGTCTTTGCAAAGCAATGCGCTATCGCTATAAGCACAACAACATGGAGGATCTTGAGCAACAGCTGAAAGACGCTAAAGCTGCAGGGGCCAAACAGATTATTGTAGTGACGGATGGGGCATTCTCAATGGATGGCACCATAGCACAGTTGGATAAGATTTGCGATTTAGCAGATAAATATGAAGCGCTGGTCATGTCGGATGAATGTCATTCTTCCGGCTTTATTGGTAAAACAGGCAGAGGTGTGCATGAATACAGAGGGGTAATGGGTCGCGTGGATATTATCACTGGCACTTTAGGCAAGGCACTGGGTGGTGCATCAGGAGGGTTTACTTCTGGTAAAAAGGAAATCATCGATTTGCTAAGACAACGTTCCCGTCCTTATTTGTTTTCGAATACACTTGCGCCATCCATTACAGGCGCGTCTATTGAAGTTTTCAATATGCTTACCGAAACCACCGACTTGCGTGATAAGCTGGAAAAGAACACAAAATATTTCAGGGAAGAAATGACCAAGGCGGGATTTGACATCAAGCCGGGTGAACATCCGATTGTGCCTATCATGTTGTACGAGGCACCCCTTGCACAAAAATTTGCCGAACAACTTTTAGAAAAAGGAATTTATGTGATCGGATTCTTTTATCCTGTAGTAGCCAAAGGATTGGCGCGCATTCGTGTTCAAATTTCTGCAGGTCATGAGAAGCATCACCTCGATAAAGCCATCAAGGCATTTACAGAAGTGGGCAAAGAGTTGGGGGTATTAAAATAGAATCAATTCTCTTTATTAAAGACCAAAGGAAAATCATGTCCGCGTGAAAACGTATAAGGATACTGTGGTTTCCCTTTCAATTTTCTCGTGAGTTCCGGTACCTGATCGTCTAGATAAGATTTGAGTTCGTAAATGGTGACTTTCCCATCTTTGGGCGCACCATCTGCTGCTCCCTGTAATGCGGTGATGAGGGTATAGGTAAAAAGACCATGGCCTAATTCAGCAAATTCTGTTGCAAACTGCTCGCTACCTGCGCTGGCCATTACATGTATACCTGCGCTTCTCGAAAGTTGGGCGATGGCTTTTTCTTCAGCTGTACCTCTTGTGGCCAATAACTCAACTGATCCACCAGATTGACAGGCATCCATTATAATTAATTGCTTCAGTGCTTTTATGTTTTTCAACTCAGTTTGTAGTGCATTGGCCTCAATGGCCTCTTTTTTTAATGCGGCAATGTCATAAAGTCTTACACTTTCTGTTGGAATAAAATAAAACTGATTATCAACCATACTTCCGTGGCCAGCGTAGTAAAAAATAAAAACATCTTCAGGCTGAATCTTGTTGCTCAATTCGCTGAGCTTCTTAAGTATATTTTCCTTTGAAGCCTCTTTGTCGTAGAGGGTATGCAGTTCAATGTTTTTAAATAACTCCACGCCATTGTTGTTGATCAGTTCCCCAAAAGATTCCGCATCTGGTCTGGCGTAATTCAAAGTCATCTTGGGGTTTTTGTATTCATTAATACCCACGGCCAGCACAAAGCAGGTACTACTTTTTGTATTCGATGAGGAAAACACTTCTATGGAATTGGGATCCGATTCTATTTTATCCTTACTTCTGGCAGTGGCAGAAAATGTGTTGGTGCCCCCAACCAGTGTTACCTGATGCTTTACGGTGGAGGACTGATTTTTTCCTTTGGGGAGTTTTATGTCTTCACTGCTTAATGGCACATTTTTGCCATTGTGAAATAGTTTTAATTCCTGAGCACCGCCTCCGTTGTCTGTTACTTTAATAAAAACTTCTGCAGTGGAGGTAGTTTCATTGGGCAAGGCTGCTACTTGCACCGATGGAGGAGGATTGCTCAAAAGCTTATTGCGAATTCCTTTCAACTCATCAATGTCACCTCGACTCATGAATATTTTTGGTAATAAATCCGGACGGTAGAATTCATCAAAAAATTGATCTACTGAGTAAGTGTTTATCCCTTCCACGAAGTGAATGTATTTCCGGGCTTCGTCAGTTCCATTAAAATAGCCTTCCGGATTTTTCACCATCCATTCGTTATTCCCAAAATGGATGTGTTCAAAAAATTCTTTGCCCGTACTCAAGTCCCAAAACTTGGTAACACCATCAAGACTATGGCTGATCAGCATCTTATTGTCTTTGCCCAAAACCAAAGAAGTGATTTCGGAATTGTGTCCTATGAACGTCCGGGATTCTTTTCCTGTATTTGCATCCCACACTCTGATGATGCGATCAGCTCCTGCAGAATAGACTGTATTTCCATCTTGACTGAAAATAGCTGTATGAACTGCTCCTCGATGGGCCTTAAATTTTGTGGTCATTAGTCCGCTGGCAATGTCCCAAATCCTAACTGAGCCATCCCAACTGGTACTCATCAATAATTTCTGATCAGGACTTATTGCTAAAGATGAGATGATGTCGCTGTGCCCAACGAAATCCCGAACAGGTTTGTGCGTATCCAGCTCTAGAAGCTGTAAGCTGAAATCCATGTTGGCAGTGAAGACATATAGATCGGAGGGATGATAAATGAAATTGTAAACTGAGTTGGTTTTAAAATTTACGTAATTGATTCTTTCACCGGTTTTCAGGCTGTGTGTTTTGAATGAGGCATCCCAACTGGAAGATGAAACTTCCGTTTCGTCTCTGTTGAATTTAACATCGAACACCGGTTCACGATAGGATTGAATGGTTTTAATGGTATCGCCAGTTTCAACATTCCACAAAATGATTTTACCATCTCCACCGCCTGTAACCATTCGCTTTCCGTCCTTTGAAAGGTCGTAACAGAGTGCAGCTTTTTCATGACCGGTGTACTCCATGGTTGTTTTTCCAGAAGCGATATCCCATCGTTTGACCTTGGTGCCAAACTTTCCTTTAATAAGTTCCTTCCCATCTTTTGAAAGTATAATGGTATTTTTGAAGCGGATATATTTAGCGATGTAAGACTCCCAATAAAAGTTGGGATCGTAATTGATGTTTCCCTTATCTCGTTTATTGATCAGTCCTGTTAATTCTTGAATCGTTTTTCCGGTCGAGGGATCCCATTGGTAAATGATGTTATTGTCGCAGGCCAATAAAATACTGTTTCCGTCTTTAGTGAATTTAGCTTCGTTGATTTCTGCATTCAACTCGGGTAATTTTCTTATTAACTCTTTGCCGGAGATGTTATCCCATATAACAACCTCATTCTTTGTTACAGCCAGTACTTTTTTATTGTCGGGACTAAATCCAATATGAGCTAGGTCTTCCTCCAATTCATTTGTGTATTGGATTACTAATTCTCCAGTCGTCAAATTGTATTTCTTTACCGGTGAGCTATTGGAGCCCATGACGAGGAAGTTATTGTCGTTGCTAAAATCTACCCAGGTAGCACACCCACCACAGGAGCCTTCCTTTTGGTCGAAAGTAAATTTCTTTTCCCATGTTGAAGTTTCGTATACATTGGCTGTTCTGTTATCTTCTCCAATGGCAAGCCATTTTCCATTTTGAGAAAAAGCAAAATTGATTCCATAGCCCAGCCCTTGATCTCCATTTACCTTTAAGGTGGCAATAACCTTTTTACTTTTTGTATTATAGACGTGTGCTTCATTGGTAAATCCACCTACTATAAACTGTTCTCCATTTGGACTGAATGCAACAGCAGTGAGCATTTTAAATGCTTCGGGAGTAGAAAATATTTCTTTGCCAGTAGCTACGTCCCACAGTTTTGCGGTTCTGTCTGCACTGCTGGTAATCATCATCTTGCCATCAGGAGTGAAGTCAATACAATTGATCGTTCCTTCATGTCCAAGAAAGCTTCTTACTTCACGCCCGGTTGAAAGTTCCCACAATTTGGCCGACTTGTCTCTGCTACCGGTAGCCACCAGGTTACTGTTCGGACTAACAGTAACGGCCAATACGGTTAGTTCATGACCTTGCTGAATTATCGTTTCAATGTTTTGGCTAAAAACGTATAAAGGAGCAAAAAGTAAAGTGAGCAGAACGCTGTAAAAATTAGATTGCATGGTTATGAAGGATTGAAGACCGTAACTACGCTTCTTGCGATTCGCTGTGCTGAGGTTCTGGTTCAGTTTTTACCGCGGCCCAGTCTTTGGGTTCTTCATCGTGCAAATACTCCAGAATCTTTTGCTCAACTTGTTTTAATTTTAATCCTTTTAGGTAGACTCCGTTTCTTGCCAATATGAGCCTTCCTGTTTCTTCAGAAATTGCCATCAATAAGGTATCTGTACTTTCGGACATGCCAATAGCAGATCGATGCCGCAATCCGAACTGAGGGGGCAGGTGATCATTCTCGCTTACAGGCAATACGCAACGTGCCGCTTTTATTTTTCCCTTGTGAATAATAACTGCACCATCATGCAGCGGACTGTTTTTGTTAAAAATGGCCAGTAGAAGCCTGCGCGATACTACAGAATCTACCGGGTCGCCTGTCTCCATATAAAATTTTAATTCCGAATCTCTGGAAAATACAATTAGTGCACCTGTGCGAGTAGCTTTTAGTGTTTTTGCAGCCTCTATTATTTCCTGAACATTAAAATCTTCTTCCTGATGGGGCCTCCAGTTGGTAAAAGACTTTAAAAATGTATCGCGGTTTACTTCAGTACTTCGGCCAATAACCAATAAAAATTTTCTTATTTCCTGCTGAAAAAGAATAATGGTGGCCAGCACGCCTACACCCATGAATTGTCCTAAAATATTGGTCAAAAGCTCCATCTGCGCAGCGCGCACTATCAAATAGATGAGGTAGAGGGCAAGAATACCAAGAAAAATATTGACAGCAATACTGCCTCTGATGAGCTTGTAAACCTGATACAATAAAACTGCCACCAGGCCGATATCAACGAAATCGACCCATGTTATTTCCAAAAAGCCTATTGTAAAAGCAAGTATCACCTTACAAAGTTAGTTAATTTAACAGCCTCTACCGCTTCTTTCACATCATGAATGCGCAGAATACCAGCTCCTTTTATTAACGCGATTGTATTCAGTACCGTTGTGCCATTCAACGCATTTTCTGGCGTGGTATCCAAAGTTTTCCAAATCATAGACTTGCGCGATAGCCCCACTACCAATGGTTTTTCCAGTACCTTGAAATGCTCCAGGTGTTTAAGTACCTCAAAATTTTGCTCTATCGTTTTGGCAAATCCAAAACCTGGGTCTATCAATACATCAGCTACCCCTTGCGCATGAAGTTGTGTTATCTTCCCATGAAAATAATCAGTCATTTCTTTGAAGATGTTTTGGTAGTTGGCCATTGACTTCATGGTTTGTGGTGTTCCTTTCATGTGCATCAAAATATAAGGTACGTGGTACTTGGCAACTAAATCAAACATCTCCGGATCTAGTTCTCCACCTGATACATCATTTACCATAAGCGCACCTTCCTCTAAGGCATGTCTGGCGACTTCGGACCGAAAGGTATCTATGGAAACCACACAAGTTGGGAAGTTTTTTGTGATGGCCTTGATAATGGGTATCGTCCGAGAAATTTCTTCTTCCACATTTAAATGTTCAGCACCCGGCCTTGTGGAATATCCCCCCACATCGAGGAATTCGGCACCATCACCAATCATTTTTTCCACCTGAGCTAACGCAGCTTTTTCCGTAGCATGCTTCCCTCCATCAAAAAAACTGTCAGGAGTGAGGTTAAGGATACCCATGATTTTGGGAGTATCCAGACTTATTAGCCGCCCGCCCGCATTGAGTGTTTTGTTATTCGAAAATACTTTATTTTGCATCCGCTATATGATCGATAAAACTGCATCCGAATATAAACAGGTAATATCCACCTGCAAAACCTTGTTTGCTAAGAAAACGCATGACTATGGTACGGCATGGCGCATACTTCGCCTTTCGTCTATTACTGATCAGATATTCATCAAGGCACAGCGGATTCGAAGTATTCAGGAAAAAGGAGTGCAGAAAGTGGGTGACCCCATTAAAGATGAGTTTATCGGTATTATCAATTATTGTCTGATTGCGCTGGTACAGATTCATCTGGGAGATTCCAAGGAAATGGAAATGCCCTTCACCCAGTTAGAGCCACTGTACGATAAGGCGGTAGAGGAGACTTTTGAGTTGTTGCAAAACAAGAATCACGATTATGGCGAAGCATGGCGCGATATGAGAGTAAGTTCTATAACAGATATTATTCTAATGAAGCTATTGCGGGTAAAGCAAATTGAAGACAATGCAGGAAAGACGCTCGCCAGTGAAGGGGTGAAAGCCAACTACCAGGATATGATCAACTATGCTGTTTTTGCACTGATTAAATTAAACGAAAATAATAACTGAAACGAATGAGGAAGTACATCGACTTATTTTCAAGGGTATTTGTGGGAGGCCTGTTTATTTTTTCTGGTCTTATCAAGTTGAATGATCCTGTAGGTACGCAGATCAAGATGGAGGAGTACTTTGAAGTATTTGCTGTAGACTTTGGGTCGTTTTTTCACATCTTTATTCCATGGGCGCTGGAGATAGGCATGGTGCTGATTGTACTGGAACTGGCTCTGGGTTTTGCTGTATTGTTATATTATCGAATGAACACCACTATGTGGGTGATGCTCAGCCTGATGGTATTTTTTACTTTCCTTACTTTCTACTCAGCTTATTTTAACAAGGTAACGGATTGCGGATGTTTTGGTGATGCAATTAAACTCACTCCCTGGGAATCTTTTTATAAAGATATTATCCTGATGGTGTTTGTGTTGCATTTGTTTTGGTACAGAAAATCTTATGATTCAGTATTGAGAACAAAGGAAGGTCATATGGTAATTGGGACCGTATCAGCCATCAGTTTGTTTCTTGGAATTTATGCCATTCGTCATTTGCCATTTATAGATTTTCGTGCTTACAAGGTTGGGAATGTAATTCCCGAGCAGATGATACCAGAAGAACAGCCCATTATCGAGTATTTGTTTGAAAAAGATGGGGAGCAAGTAGCCTCGCAGCAATTCCTTTCTACGGAAGAAGGCTATCAATATGTTTCGTCAAGAGTGGTGAATGAAGATAAGATTACTCCGAAGATTACAGATTACATGGTGAGCAGTCCGGAAGGAGAGGATAAAACCCAATACACCTTTGAAGGAAATAAGCTCATGATTGTGATGTATGATGTGAGCAAGGCCTCAACAGAGAATTTAGACGACATTCGTGCGCTTACCAAAGCGCTAGATGGAAAAGTTGATTGTTTCATTCTTACTTCATCAGGTTCAGAGCAGACAGAAGCGTTTCGTCATGAGCATCAGCTGGCGGTGCCTTATTACTTTGCGGATGCTACGGTGTTAAAAACCATTCTGCGTTCTAATCCTGGTATTGCCTTGTGGAAAAACGGTAAAGTATTGGGTAACTGGCATCACAACGATACCCCAACAGCTGCTGAGATCATTCTTTCTTTGCAATGAGAATATTTCTGATTGGCCTACCCGGATGTGGAAAATCTACTTTAGGTAAGGAGGTAGCCCAATTGATGAGCAGAACATATGTCGATTTGGATGAAGAGATAGTAAGAGGGGAAGGACATTCGGTGGCTCAGATATTTCAACAAGAGGGTGAGGCAAATTTCAGAAAGATTGAAAAAAAATATTTATCATACTGGTGCGAACATCAAGATGATTTTATAATGGCAACAGGTGGGGGCACTCCGTGTTTTCTTTCAAATATGGAATTAATCAATCACTCCGGCAAGAGTATTTTTTTAGATGCTCCGGTCAATGTAATAGCGAATCGGATGATGAACACGGAGTTGGCCAGACGCCCACTTTTTGCCGGTCAACACGTGACTACAATTGCAGGAAGGATAGAAGATATGCGTCAGCAACGATTTCCTTTTTACGAGAGAGCTCACATCACTTTATCAGGCGACCCCATTAATGCTGGGGAAATTGTAAAGGCCATACAGGCGCTAGAAGGGTAACCCTATTGTAAAGATCAGATTGGTACTTTTTTGCGAGTAAGTAACCAGTGGCGTGGCTGTGGAATTAACAGTATAGGGCCTGTAAGAGTTGTCTCCGAAATTTTGAACTATCGCCACATCTACAAAAAAATTCTTTTCTCTGTACCCAACCCCACCTGTTACTCTCTGTACCGTGATGGGCACATTGTTTTGTGTGGTCTTGTAGGGTTCGGGCATGTAGGCATAGCCGGCTCTGAAGCGAAAGGCATTTAATCTGTACTCAGCACCCGCCCGGAAATTATAAACAGGTTGATACAACGATTGGATGTCCTGATTTTCGGCATCGAAAGAGACGCCTTGAGTTACTGCGTTATATTTTGCTTTGGCATAATTAACCCGTTCCACATCTATAGTAATGAAGCCTTGCTTCTTAAGAAAGAAAGTAGCGCCAGCCGCTATTCTGCCAGGCGTACTCAATGAGTAATCAGAGGTAACAACATCACTTGAATATTGTTCATCATTTAGAACGGTGGAAGGATCATATTGAAAGTTGTTCCAATTGGTGCGCATAAAAGCGCTGTAGGTATCTGACAGCTCATAATAGGTAGGAGACGTAGCGGAAACGCCCACTTGCACAAAATCCACAGGTCTGAATGTAAATCCAATATTTGCATTGACACCAGATCCCCTTATTTCAAGAGTCTCTTCCAAGAAAAGATTGTTCAGTGGTTCATTCTGAAACGACTCTTCATACCTTTTGCGTGATTTGTATCTAAGACTTGTAACGCCAACTCCACCCCCAATAAATAGTCTATCGTTATAATTGGTACCGTAGGCAATGCTCCACTGGTTTTGAGCGCCACTGGTTTGTATTTCCTCCTTCATGTTGGGTTTTCCCAATACATCTGTAAAGTAGGCGTTGGGATTGGCACTTGGATCCCACACGGTACTGTCACCAATCAAATAGTTTTCATAGCCCATGTGCGTGGGTGTGTTGGTTAAGGCTCCATTGGAGCCAAACTGACTTTTTGGAAGTCCATTGGCTTGTTCAATAAAATAGTCAATGATGGAAGTGTCCAACCCATCCCCCTGATAGCTAAGATTTCTATTGAAATCATTGATGCGGGTATAAGCAATTGAAAACGTTCCACCCAAAAAGCCGGTTAGCTTGTCGTAGTCATTGTGGAATGCTAAACTAAATCCTGGTATGTGAAATGTCGTTTTAGAATCTTTTTCTGATTGATCGAATAGATTGGCATTTGTGCCAGAAAAATTCAAAGCAGGGCTGATGGTGAACTCGGATCGATTGTACATACCAAGACCGGCCGGATTGGATAGCGCTGTGCTGTAGTCTCCTCCTAATCCCATTTGCGCACCACCCATGGATTGAATTCTGGCGCTTCCGCCTGGATACGTTCTGCTAAATAGTAAAGCTGTTTCTGCAAAACTTTGAGCATCAGCATAGTACCCCAAGCACATAATAACCCCGACAAGCCAAAGCCCACCTATCTTTCTCATCCGCTTATTCTACTTTGGTTAATTATTTCTTCCGCGTGTCTTTGCGCCACTTGAACCACCTGTGGATCCACTTCTCGATCCTCCGGAATTAACGCCACCGGTATTGAAAGAGCTGCGTGAGGGTGTTGAAAAACCAGAAGAATTCTGGCGTCCGTTAAAGTTGGAATTGCTTCGATCGAAGACCGAACGTGTATTGGAATTATTTCCAGTATTAGTATTTCCCCAATAACTGCGCGTTGTGTTTACATCTGAATTGCGCTTCCATCCCCTGTCGTAATATTCAGGAGTAGTTGTCCTGCTTCTTCCACTGTTGGTGAGGGATGTGCGCCCAGTGTTCACTACACCAACACTGCTTGGTCTTGAGTTATCCACTGCATGGTTGATGCTTGAACTTCTTGCACTGCGTTTGGAATAAGAAACCCTTGGACCATTTGAATCTCCAGTGTTGATAATGATGACCTGACCAGGATAATAAGATCTGTATCCATAATATCCCCACGGACTTCTGTAAGGGTTCCAAAAGTTGCCTGCGTAACTGCCATAACCCATGCCTCCATAAAATCCTGGGTTATAGCTGCCCCATCCATATCCCATGGACATGCTCAAACCAGAATTGAAGCCTCCATAAGAGGGGTATCCCCAGGTGGATGGATAAAAACTGCTATAGGGACTGCCAAACCCGTCCATGTAGCCATAGTAAGGATTATTCCAGGCGTTGCCGAAATAAGGGTTGTAATAAGTCCCCGGACCGCAATTGCAGTTGGAAATATTTTTATTCACACCCGTTGGTTGAAAATCCTGAATAAAATAATTGTCTTCCAAAACAGGTTGTGTTCCCGAATTAAGCTGCGAAGCATATTCAGGATTAATATTACGTGCCGAATAGCTGTCCGTAGGGTTAATGGGAGCATTGGCTTCCGCTATATCTCCACTTTTCTTCGTCAGGCCCAAATCTGCAGTTATTTTGCGCTCATTGATTTTGGCTCTATCCTTGGAGTTGAAATACATATCGTCAAACTCCTGACCAAAAGCGGTGCCTGCAACAAAGCAGCCTAGTATCACCAATAAAAACTGATTTATCTTCTTCATATCTGAGTCATTTTACTCCCCTTCCTCGTTTATAACGATAAAAAAGGCCATGGGGATATATTATATAACAAAAAATACGCCCAAACCATTCACTTGAATTCAACCTAATAAGCCCCTCTTTACTGCTATTCCCCAATTCCTCATTTATATTTGCGGTCTTTAATCAAAGATACTAAAATATTAAGCGCGTAGCATGGGCAAAGAAATTACTTCAAGGAGCGAAGATTATTCACAATGGTACATTGATTTGGTAAAAAAGGCTGATCTGGCTGAAAATTCGGACGTCAGAGGATGTATGGTTATCAAACCGTATGGTTACAGCATTTGGGAATCGATGCAGCAGGGCTTGGATAAAATGTTCAAAGCGACAGGGCATGTGAATGCCTATTTTCCGCTTTTTATACCCAAGTCTTTTTTGGCTAAAGAAGCCAGCCACGTGGAGGGTTTTGCGAAAGAATGCGCTATTGTAACCCACTATCGACTGAAGAATGCCGAAGATGGGTCAGGTATAATTGTAGATCCAGATGCGAAGTTGGAAGAAGAACTTATTGTAAGGCCTACTTCAGAAACAGTAATATGGAATAGTTATAAAAAGTGGATACAATCCTATCGAGATCTACCCTTGCTGATTAATCAGTGGGCCAACGTGGTGAGATGGGAGATGCGCACCCGATTATTTTTAAGAACGGCAGAGTTTTTATGGCAGGAAGGGCATACGGCACATGCTACCGCTCAGGAAGCAGAAAAGGAGACATTATTGATGTTGGATACTTATGCGGATTTTGCTGAGAATTACATGGCGATGCCTGTTGTGAAGGGCAGGAAATCTGAAGGCGAAAAGTTTCCCGGAGCGGTTGATACTTATTGCATCGAAGCCTTGATGCAAGATGGCAAAGCCTTACAAGCAGGAACTTCTCATTTTCTGGGTCAGAATTTTGCAAAAGCTTTTGATGTGCAGTTTACTGGCAAAGATGGTAAACTGGATTATGTATGGGGTACCTCCTGGGGGGCAAGTACCCGTTTGATTGGTGGGTTGATCATGGCACATTCTGATGATGATGGACTAATCATACCTCCAAAATTGGCACCAATCCACGTGGTGATCGTTCCCATTTTCAAAAGTGAAGAGGAACTAGCACGAATTACGGAAAAGGTGGATGTAATTGCTTCTCAGTTGAGAAAGAAAGGATTTTCCGTAAAGTTTGACAACAGAGATACGCACAAGCCTGGGTTCAAATTCGCAGAATATGAACTGAAGGGCGTTCCGGTAAGATTGGCCATCGGTCCACGAGATCTCGAAAACGGCACTATTGAAATGGCCCGCAGGGACACGAAAGAGAAAAAAGTGGTTTCTTCTGACCAGGTAGTGGATCTGATACCCCCATTGTTGGATGAGATACAGGCAAATATTTATCAGAAAGCATTAAAGTTTCGTGAGAGCAAAACCACAAAGGTTGATACTTACGTAGATTTCAAAAAAATACTGGAAGAAAAGGGAGGTTTTATTCTGGCGCATTGGGACGGCTCAAAAGAAACCGAAGCCGCCATAAAGGATGAAACCAAAGCCACCATCCGATGTATTCCTTTGGATGCACCGGAAGAAGACGGTAAGTGTATTTATTCCGGAAAGCCATCTAAAAGACGAGTGTTATTTGCCCGTGCTTACTAAGGGGCTCAAGTTTTTCTTACTACATTTACTACCATGGATTGGATGATTGTTGCCTCATTGATCTTTTTCGGAATCTTGCTAGTCATCGCTGAGATCATCTTTGTGCCTGGTACTACTTTAGTAGGTATAATTGGGGCAGGTTTTATGATTGCTGGGGTAGTTTCCAGTTTCAGTTATTTTGGACAGCAAGGTGGATGGATTACATTGGGAGCAACCGCACTCACTTCTGCCATTATCGTTTACTACGCATTCAAGGCGAATGTATGGGGGAAGTTTTCTTTAAAAACCTCCAGTCTTGGGAAAGTGAATGAAGGCGCATTGGAAGGCTTGACAGTGGGAATGGAAGGGCAAGCCATCTCTGCCCTGAGACCTTCTGGCAAAGCAGAAATTAATGACAAAACCTATGAAGTAAAAACCCTAGGGGCGTTTGTAGATTCAGGATCAAAAATCAGAATCATTAAAGTAAATTCGAATCAAATTATTGTAGAACCTATTCAATAAATTATTATGGAAAGTCTGGCGTTTATTTTCATTGTTTTTGTCAGTATCATCGGTTTCTTCATGTTCATGTACTTTGTGCCGGTGGGGCTGTGGATCACAGCTGTGTTTGCCGGAGTAAAAGTTACTATTGGAGAATTGATTGGAATGCGAATTAGAAAAGTACCACCTGGGGTCATTGTCAATTCTTTGATTACTGCCACCAAGGCCGGATTAATTGTGACAACCCGTGAGCTGGAGACTCACTTTTTGGCTGGAGGAAATGTGCCCAATGTGATTCGTGCTTTGATTTCTGCTGACAAAGCCAATATCAGTTTGAGTTTTAAGCAGGCTACTGCCATCGACCTTGCCGGACGTGATGTGTTTGAAGCTGTACAAATCTCTGTAAATCCGAAAGTAATCACTACCCCGAAAGTAGCTGCAGTAGCTGCTGACGGTATTCAATTAATTGCAATTGCCAGGGTAACGGTGCGAGCCAGTATTGCTCAATTGGTAGGTGGTGCTGGTGAAGACACTATCCTTGCCCGTGTTGGTGAAGGTATTGTTACCTCTATTGGTTCCGCCAAATCGCACAAAGAAGTACTGGAAAACCCTGATAAAATTTCCAAAGTGGTATTATCAAGAGGATTGGATGCGGGTACGGCATTTGAAATATTGTCAATTGATATCGCTGATGTAGACGTTGGAGCAAACATTGGCGCAAAACTTCAAACTGATCAGGCCAGTGCAGATTTAAAGGTAGCAGAAGCGAAGGCGGAAGAAAGAAGAGCAATGGCTGTTGCGCTGGAACAAGAGATGAAAGCCAAAGCACAAGAAGCAAGAGCGAATGTGATTCAGGCTGAGGCTGAAATTCCAAAATCAATCGCTCAGGCATTCGTTAATGGTAATCTGGGCGTGATGGATTATTACCGCATGCAGAACATTCAGTCTGATACGGATATGCGTAACACGATTTCTGGTGCAGGAGAAACAGGATCCACAAAAGATTAAATTCACAAGCACTAATAAAAAAAGGCTCTCCAGAACCTTTTTTTATTAGTTAAGATTCAACTTTACCCATGGCGATTCTTGCTTAACAAGAAACTGATCACGATCTGGAAGGTAGTCGATCCAGTCATAAATCATCGGTATTGTGCTGAGGCCGGATTGGGTAAGCACGCCATATTTGTTTTGAGCCGATACAATTACAAAACCATTTCCTAAATCTTCCAGTGTTTCAAACCGGGGATCAATCAGTACCGTACCCTTTTCATCAGCCAAACCCAGCAACCCGTTGTTAACAAGTAAGAATCTATTGGTGTTAAGCAATTGTATGGAATCGTAACGTGTTTCCAGTGTCAGTTCACCTTCTCTGTTCACCAATCCAAATTTCTCTTTTTTTACTATTGCCACATCACCCATAAATTCTGAAACGGAAATAAAACTCGGGTTAATCACAATTTTATCTTGCGCATTGACGAAACCCCATTTCCCAAGAATTTTTACCGGAGCAAGACCATTGCTAAAAATGCCGATGCCTTCATACCGATTGGCTATTCGTAGCCGGCCCTTGCTGTCTATAAAACCATACTTACCATTGCGCTTTATACCTCTCAATCCTTCATATTCTGAAGTAATGATTTGAGTATCATCCACCAAAGCAGGAGCCGTTCTGCTGATCGTTACTCCATCAAAGTTGATTTCCTTTTCTGTGCCATCAGGTAAGATCTCTCTTAAGAATTGACCATTGACAGACAATTTATTGTCGGTGAAATAGATCAGGTCTCCATCAAAGTTCTTGAATAGTCGATCGTCTTTTTCCAACAGCAGATAGTGATATTCATCGATAAGCTTTACTCTTTTTGGTTGGGGTGGTAATAACCAATTTTCTTTGAAATCAATTATCCCGTAAAGGCCATGAAAAATAACTACAATCTGGTCATCATTATTCTCAAGGATGGAATCATAAACACATTGAACAGTTTCTTTTCCATATCTGTCCATTATACCAGAAAGTCCGTAATTCTTTACTATAAAAAATTTACCATTGAATTCACTAATGGACTCATAGGAACGTTCGGATTTTTGGATCCCATAGATATCGTAAAGTGTCCATGATGGTTTTCCAAGTAAATTTTCCTGAGCACGTACTAGTTTTTGACTCATTACTAAAGAGTCAAATTGAAAAGGGATAACTACTGAGCTGTCTGTTTTTATAAGACCGAATTTTTCATTCTGTTTTACAATGGCAAGGTCTCCTTCAGAATGCTGGATCTGCTTGAATGAAGGCGCAAGGATTGACTTAAAGTTGACATCCCATATACCATACCGTCCACCATTTTCCACAATATAACCTGACGTAGCAGGAGTCAACTCATCACAGTTGGCGCTGGTGATTATGTTGTGGTGGTTATCCATTAACATCCACTTGTTTGTTTTTCTTGCATTGGAAGTTCCATCTGCATTCAATTTTATTTGACGATACTGAGGGGCAACTTCAATGATGCCTTCTGTGTTGATGATCCCCTTATTAAGGCCCTGATGTATAACGGCTTTATTTTTGACAAAAGTTGAGATGCTATCAATGACAAATTGTGTAAGCTGATTGCCTGATTCTGAGAATAGTGCTGTTTTATTGTCTCGGTTTTGAACACCATAGCGCAGGCTGCCAATAGTGAATATATTTTTATGGGCCAATGGGATAATAATATTTCCATTCAGGTCAATAACACCATAGTTGAATTGGCTCCCTGTTTTGGTGAAAACTATTGCCTGTAATCCATTTATTTTGATGCCATCATATTTAAAAGGAACTGTGGTGTTCCCTTTCAAATCAATGCAACCCATTTTAGAGGAGATGGCATCAATTTGTTTTTTGGCGATAATGCGATCTCCACCTGAGGGCACCAGGTTGATATAATCCGCTTGCGTGATGCGTTGGGCTTTTAGGTTGAGCAGCCCCCATTTGTTTTGGTTTCTATATCCTGTTACCTGGCCAATCACAGAGAAACTTCCATCGCTCCATCCCAAACCTTCAAAGGCGGGCGTAATGATGATTTTTCCGGCATCGTCTTTTACTCCATACTTACCGTTCTCCTCAAACAACTGGTAATCCTTGGCCTGAGTAACAAGCAGGGTAAAACAAAAAAAGAAAAGAAAGGCCGTCCGCATGATTACAAAGGTAATGCCAATCAGTTAAAACGAAAAAAGCCGATCCATGACCGGCTTTTAAATAGTTTCTGATGTCTTTTTATCCGGGGAGTTGCATATGGGTACTAGTGTCCAAATGTTTGCTCAATGTCAAAAATAAAATTGAAAGACACTTTAAGTGTTTTGCTGTTCAATTCAATGATTTCTTGATTAAACGTTATTCCTCCGTAGTTTAACTTGATAACGGTTTCATTTTCCGCAAACTCCCATGACCCCGTAATCGTTTGTGGATCTGACGCATCTCCTTTCGACCCCCCTTCATCAAAGATGTAGCCACCGTCCGCACTAAAAGTGTAGGTGTCGTCAGCCTGTGTAGATTCAACTGGGGTGGCAGGAAGACCAATAACCGCTACGGTTTTAAGTTTCCATGGCTTTTGTGTTAATAATTCTAACCGACTTAATAGCGGCTCATCCTCTTTGCAAGAAGAAATAAGTAAAAATGTGAATAGAAAAAATGCAGTGATAATTGTGTGAAAGGCTTTCATGGTGATTGACAGGTAGAGGGTTATTTTATCTTTTTCTTCCCTTAATAAATACATCTATTTCATCCGGAGCGTAATTCATGTAATATAAACTGATCTTACCATCTTCAGTGGTATTGATAGTTGCGGGAATCGCATTAGCAGTTAAGAACCAGCCAGCAGGAAGGATCACCGTATTATGCGGTCGGCCAAAAGACCTGTCCCATACAAATTCATCTCCGTGCATGAGGTATCGATTGGGATCAGTGTAGGTTTCTTCGATGCGAAGCCGGGTAGATTGCCCGGGTTGCACCGCATCGTACCAAATGACGATCACTTCCGTTTCAGGTTTTACTTCTTCTTCCAGCTTAATTCCTTTTTCAGCAAGTTGCTGACTACCCTTAAGCGTTTCAACTTTCAGGGGCTGACCAGTGTCCAGGTTGATAGCAGAAGGGTTAGAGGCTTTGCTTCCTGCCCTTACTACATTTAAATAATTTTTGGTTCCCACTCTTGTTTCCGTATAGTCATGATAAAGTCTGAATGAGTGAGTTTCGGGTTGTTGTAAGAAGTAAACGATTTCTCTGGTTTGATGAGCTCGTTCCGGTACTTCATAATTTAACCTGGCTTTGGACTTGTCTCTGCCTTCTCCAGACTTATACACATAATCTTTTCTTTCTACTTTTAGATTAACAGTGCCTGGTAGTTTACGTCCTTCTATACGAAGAGGAACGGCTGCAGGTCCGGCATTGATATAGCTGGCTTTTATTCTTCCATCATTCTCCATGCTTACCTGCACGGGATAATTGCATTTCACTATTTCATATCCATGAGGAAGAACAATAGAATTTCGTTTGATGCCCAAGGACCGTTCAAAGACGATATTGTTATTTTCAGTAAAGTAGCTATTGGTGTCCTGATAGGTCTTATCAATTAAGATCCTGTATTCAGAATTGTTGGCAATTGCTCTCGCCAATTGCACTTGCAAATACTCACCCGTTTCATCAGCTTCGGCATAGCCTGCTTTTTTAGCATCAGCTCCGCTAACTATCGTCCATTCCAGTTTTTTGCCGGTACGCATGTCTTTGACGGAGTCCACTTTATGCTCACTTCCCTTTCGCAGGGCATTATAATAGTACAATGATCCTGGTTTAGTGGCGGTTACCTCATACAAGATTCTAAAACTTTGAGAAGCAGGATCCAGTAATTCGTAACGTGTATAGTCATCATCTTGTGTTTGAGACTGGGCATAGGTGAAATAGGTAAGTCCAGTCAGGAAAATACTAAACAACAGTTTTTTCATCTGTAATTGATTATTGATTGAATGTATCATAATCCTCTCTTGTATCCAAATCGATGTCTCCAAAGGGAAAGGGTACACCCACGACATCATCAGCATGTTTTTTTATGACACTTTTAGCGCCATCACTATCATCAATCTTGGCCAGGACTTCAAACAAAGCCTGATCGAAAAGCGCGGGGACACCCAATATGTTTTTGTATGATGAGGCTACAATCTTCTTATGGCTTGTTAAATAGATATTAACAAGAGTTTTAAAATGCGATGAAGTGAGATAAGGTTGATCACACACCGAAATGATGATGGCTGAAGAATTCGCAAGATGTTTGTTGATGTAATTCAATCCTGCTTTAATGGATGAGCCTATTCCCGATTCCCAATGTGGGTTAAAAACGATTTGTGCATTAGTGCTTTCAACCAGGCTTCTATGAGCTCCCTCATTGGCCCCTAGCACTACCACTACTTCTCCGGTGCCTGCAGTAAGTGTGATCTCAAGGATGTGTTGCAGCAAAGGTTTACCTCGAATGAGAAGAAGTTGTTTGGATTCCCCCATTCTGGATGAAGATCCGGCAGCGAGCAGAAGTATAGGTATCGTTCCTGGAGAAGACTTCAATTGATGTACAGATACTGGAGTTATCCGTTATTTTGTTTTTCCTGATGCTCGTTGCCCAAGTATACTTGTTTGAATACCTGATCATTTAAACGGTCCCGCTGATGAATGGGTCCATTTCTGTATTTTAAAAATCCACCGGAGCGAAAACTAAACTTGGATTGAATTTCGGCAATTATGGAAACAGCAATTTCGTCTGGTGCTTCTGCGCCAATGTCCAGTCCGATGGGAGAGTGAATTCTATTTAAAATTTCTGATTTTAATAAAATACCTTCTTCTGCAAACTCGTCCCGCATTTTATCAAAGCGTTTTCGTGGGCCTAATATTCCTATGTAAGGTGCTGGGGACTGAATCAATTTTTTTAAAACATCCCGGTCATACTCATAGTTGTGAGACATTAGAACGCATGCAGTATATGGAGTAATTTTAAAATCACGATCAATGAACTTCCTGTCACAAAGTGAAAGTTTGTCGGCTGTAGGAAAGAAGATGGGTGCAATGTGAGCTACACATTCGTCAGTGACATTTACGTCCCAGCCTAAAGACTTTGCCAGCTGACTGACTGGCCTCGCATCAAAACCACCACCAAATATGATTACGGAGAGCGTAGGCTGAATCAACTCCAAAAAGACTTCCACATCATCATCATATTTTTTTACCTCTGATCGATGGGTTTTGAATGTCTTTTCTAAATCCACCTTTACAATTTGATTGAGTGAGTCATTCGAAAATTTGCTGGATACATGTCCATCTTCAGAAATGATTAATTTCTCAGCCACTCCCTTTTCTGAAAAAATAGTAGCTACTGACAATGGTTTATCTGTGTTGATAAATTCCGAAAAAAGTTTAACCGGGTTTGTTTGCGATGAGGAGTTAATTGGTTCAATCAATACATCGATTACCCCATTGCATCCAAGTCCAATTCCAAGATTTTGATTGCTTTCCTCTGTAGTGTCGTAAGTTACAGTGGTGGCTATCTGGTCGGTCATTACTTTACGGGCTTTTCTTAAGGCATCACCTTCAAGACATCCTCCACTAATTGAGCCCACCCACTTCCCATCTTCTGTTATCAACATGCGAGCACCAGGACTTCTATAAGATGAACCACGAACCCTGACTACAGTAGCAAGTGCAGCCTTTTTTGTTTGGTCCAGCTTTTGGTATTCTTTTACAATTGTTTTGAAGTCCTTCACAGTATGCTAAGTTAGTCGATTACTCTCAAATTTAGCTGCTGAATCAAAGGGTTATTCTCCGGTGTAAGCGTAAAAAATACACTTACTTTCTTTTTTTCACATTGTATCTCAAAAATCCCCCTTAGTTGATTGAATGGAGTGATAGGCCCGACTGCTTTAATTGCACCGGCATTTTCAAAAATGGCATTGATTTCACTTTTTCTCAGAACAAGCGTTTTGTCCAAATAAAAATTATCGGCAAACAATTCAGGCGATTCACTCCAGTCAGGGAATAGTTTCATCAATTCTGTTTTGCGCTGCTCAAGAATTTTAGATGGGGGAAGTGTTCTTGGTTTTAGTCCTGCCAGAGTTATCAGTGTATCGATTACCTGATCGTTGGCAAATCCTGGAGATCCATACCTTCTGTTACTAAAAGAAACAATGCCTATTCCATAATCCGGAAGTATTCGCCACTCAGATCCGTAACCAGGCAATCCACCGCTATGAGAAATTCTTACGATTCCCCTTGCATCTCTTCGCCACCCCAGGCCATAGGCATAACCATAAGAAAAGGGTCCAAATTGATTGGTACCAGGTGAATTGTCATTAATGCGCCACACCTGGTGCATTTCCCTAATTGTACTTCTTTTTACAGGACCATTTTCAGGGTCATTTCGGGGAGGCCATGCAGAAAGGTGGAAGGCAACGTATTTGCTGAAGTCTTCAATAGAACAAAACAATCCGCCCATGGCGCCAAATGCGCCATCGTGGAGAATGGGTTCTTCCTGCCATTGCTCGTTCACCCAATGATAACCCAGCGCCAATTGCTCCGAGGGTATTTCGGTGTATTCCCATTTGCTATCATTCATGCCTAATGGCTTCATGATGTTATCAGTAATGTATTGTTGATAAGAAATACCTGATACCCTGGTAATAATGTTGCCTAAAAGGGCAAATCCTAAATTGCTGTATTCATAGGAAAGCCCGGGGGCATTGGAAAACGAGATACCTGAATTAATTAGGTCAATCAATTCCTGATCAGTATCCTCCAGCTGCCGATCACCCCATGGATTGTCTTCAGGAAATCCTGCAGACATTGTCAATAGTTGCTGAATTGTAATGGCAGGGGCATCCGAGGTAAGGTATTTGATATTTTTTAGCTCAGGAATATAGAGATGGGCAGGGTCTTGCAGGTGAAGTTTCCCCTCATCGCGAAGTTTTAAAATCGCCATGGCTGTAAAGCTCTTCGACATGGATGCAATCCTGTAAAGGGTTTTGGTGGTTGGCGCTTGCTTTTTTTCAAGATTAGAATTACCAGCAATTCCTGAATGGATTAATTTCCCATCAGCGATAATGCCATAAGCAATGGAGGGATAGTGATTTTGAGTTGCAAAATCCTTGAAAATATTATCGGCCACTGGAAAAGCCTTGGTAATTTTCTCAAGTCTGGCATTATCTTCAAAATAAGGTGGCAGATAATGAGAGGTGCCCTGAATTTCAACTGATTGAGAATTGGATTTTTCAGGTTGCTGACAGGCAGAAAGGCCCAAAAAGCAGCAAGCAATAGTGATATAAAGTAGCTTCATGCTACAATTTAACCTTCTTCAATAGAAAAAGAAGACAGGTTTACCTTATTAATTGATCAAAAATTCGCTTAACCTGCATGTCGCCAAAGCCATATATTCCCTCTTGCTCAGAGAATTGTTCAAAAGCACTTTCAAAGGAAGTGGTTCCATTGTCTATAATTCCTTTCAGGGCTTTTTCCGGACGACCAGGTTGTGTGGATGTTCTTTGGATATGCGCATCGCAGACTTCTTTCAGGTAGGGAAACGCTTTGGATTTAATAACGGCTAATTTTTCAAGTTCTTGTAAGTTGGCTGTTGAATAAGCTTGCCATAGTTTTTTACCAAGTTGCAAATCTTCTGGGGTAAGCAAAATCCTTTTGTTGAAACAATCCATCAATTCATTGGAAGACATCGGACCAAAGCCATTCCACAACTCTTCAGGATTGTCAATAACTGGCACAATGCGATAGACTGCAACACCATTTTCGGGTAAAAGGGATATAGTAAACCAAAGGTTAATCTGACAAAACAGATCGTTTTCAAACCATAGATTGACTTCGTCACCTTGTTGTAGCTCCTTTAATTTTTCAAACTCAAATACTACATCATCCGGGTAACTGATGTCGCTTTCAGGGTATGCATCCAACAGGTAAGATTCCCTTTCTTGCCAGAAATCTTCCAAATTGGTGAATGCTACCGGCCCCTCTATCAGACATTCTCTATTGATGGCAATGGCCCCTGTCAGTTTTCCTTCGGGAAAATTGCTAAGCAATGCATCGCCAGTTAAAACATGTATAGTCATCTTACTGCTTTTACTTCTGCTGGTGTAACCATTTCTCCAGTGTTTCCCCATGAGTTCATGATGTAGTTCAACACGTCACTCACTTCCTGGTCGTTGAGATTAAATCCTGTCATAAAACCATTGTATTTCACATCGTTCACAATCATAGTTCCAATAGCTCCTTCGAGTACCTGTTTGATGGCGCGTGTTTTGTCGGCCATGAGATAATCAGATTTTGCCAAAGGAGGATAAACTCCATCGATTCCTTCTCCGTTTTGCATGTGGCATGTGGCGCAATTGGCTGCGAATATTTCCTTACCTCGATTCATACTTGCTTTTAGTAAATCGTTTTGCTGAAAGGAAGCAAGAGTACAAGCAAAAACAAATAAAAATGAGGCGAATACAAATGATTTCATTTTCTGGATGGCAATTTAACTTAACTAAGACTGAGCGCGACCATTAAAGCAATCATGGAATCAAGCGCCAATCAAAACCCTAAATTTAGAGCTAAAATACTATTTGCAGCGCTACAAATTGGACAAGTCCTTAAATAGTTTAAAAATATACTGTAGCCAGATAAGGCAGTATAATTAAGGTAGAAACACCTATGCTTTTTTTGACACAAAAAAGATGATGCCGAACCGTGGCTCGGCACCACCACACTAACCAACCAACTTCACAACATCAGCTCTGGCTTTCAGATTTTTATAATCCGTTCACCAGCCTGATTTATAAACACTGTTTGTGAGCATAATGTTCTACAATTGATGGTTGGTTTTGCATAATATGTTTAACAGGGCTATTGCTATCAAAAAACCTATGTGAATTCCTGTAAATTGCTTTACTTTCCTTTGTCTTCAAATTGACAGTTTGCTGAGCGGACTACCAATAACTTGCACCACAGTAGATGAAAAACATTATTATCATTGGAAATGGTATTGCGGGAGTAACAGCAGCTCGACATATCCGAAAGCGGAGTAACCATCGTATTACAATCATTTCGTCAGAGACAACTCATTTTTTTTCCAGGACTGCCCTTATGTACATCTATATGGGTCATATGGATTACAAAAACACAAAACCGTACGAGGACTGGTTTTGGAAAAAGAATAGAATTGATTTGATCCAGGACTTTGTTGAAAAAGTGGATGTGGTGGAGAAAAAATTATACCTGACCGGCAAGGGAAAATTGAGTTATGACACCCTCATTATCGCGGCTGGTTCAAAATCCAATAAGTTTGGCTGGCCCGGTCAGGACTACAAGGGAGTGCAGGGCCTTTATAGCTATCCTGATTTATTGGAGATGGAAGAAAATACGAAAGGAATAGAGCGGGCAGTAATAGTTGGGGGTGGATTAATTGGTGTAGAGATGGCAGAAATGCTGAGATCGCGAAAAATTGAAGTCACCTTTTTGATACGGGAAGATTCATTTTGGAGCAATGTGCTTCCTTCGCAAGAGGCTCAAATGATTTCGAGACATATTCGGGAACATCATGTTGATTTACGTGAAGGAACGGAATTGCAAGATATATTGGGAGATAACCAAGGTCGTGTCAGGGGAGTAGTCACTAAACAAGGAGAGCAGATCGAATGCCAGTTTGTGGGCTTAACAGTTGGGGTGTCGCCCAACATTGGTTTTTTGAAGTCATCCGGAATTGATACGCAGCGAGGTGTGCTTGTCAATGAGTATTTACAAACCAATGTAAAGGATGTATACGCGCTTGGAGACTGTGTGGAACGTACTTATGATTTGCCAGGCCGGAGAAACATTGAACAGGTTTGGTATACCGGACGCATGATGGGCGAAGTAGTTGCGCAAACCATTTGCGGTACGCCCACTCCCTATGAACCGGGCCCATGGTTTAACTCTGCCAAATTTTTTGACATAGAATACCAAACGTATGGTAATGTCTGGAATGAATTGAAATCCAACGAAGAAGAATTTTATTGGGAACACCATAGCGGTAAAAAAGCCATCCATTTTGTTTGGGACAAGGGGAGTCATCAGTTTTTAGGATTAAATGTGTTTGGTATCCGGTTGAGGCATGAGCTTTTTGACAAATGGCTGCGCGAGAAGAGGCCCATTCAATTTGTAATTGAAAATCTGCATGAGGCTAATTTTGATCCTGAATTTTTTGATCGACACGAGACTGAAATTATCACTGCAATTGATTTAGCGAAGCCTGAATTGAAAATAAAAAGCACACTCAAATCATGAAAGTATTAAGAAGTATAGGTCTTGTTTTGTTCCTTTTTTCATTTGGACTTTTCTTATCCTTGTTTTTCATGTCTGAGTATAAGCTCACCAAGGAAATTTTTGTTGAGAAAATTAAAAAGCAGCATCAGGAAAGCCTGGAACCGACTATGCAGGAGTTGTTTGATAAACCTTACTCAACGAGCTATTCTTTTGCTCAAGCAGTAAGCAATTCAATCAGTCGTGTAAACGAACAGTTTCGAAATGCACAGCAATGGGATAGCGTGATTTATGATGATTACACTTCAAGTTTAACCAAAGCATCAACATCAGGATGGGTAGTAGATAACACAGGATTGTTGTTTTTTTTGGTGTTCGGTGTTGGTTTGATAGGCGCAATGCTATTTATTCTGCCCAAGGCTTCTCTTGAAACAGCTGGAATTAAAAACGATGGAATATTCCACAACGTGTTAAATAATCGCGGCTGGATAGGTATCCTGATTGGTACGTTGCTAATAGGATTTTATGTGCTTATCTATTTTTACGATGCCTATATTATGAATTGGATAATTCTTGTAGAACCATTGAAAAAATGGATTTATCCACAAGGAGAATCCAGTCAGTGGTTTTTGTATGGGTTCTTGTACACATTTGCCGTATTGGTGATGGGGGTAAGGATGATTTTGAAATACAGGCATAGCAAATATCAAATTATACGTACACTGTCTGTCATGTTTTTCCAGCTGGCATTTGCTTTTCTGATTCCCGAAATTCTTGTGCGCTTGAATCAACCTTACTTTGATTTTAAAAACATGTGGCCACTCGATTATGATTTTTTTGATGCATGGCACATCAATATGCTTACGTCTGCTGGGGGGCTTGGTATTTTTATGTTTGTTTGGGGTATTACGTTGTTTGTTGTGGGTGTACCAGTGTTCGTTTATTTTTTTGGAAAGCGTTGGTATTGCAGTTGGGTATGTGGGTGCGGAGGTTTGGCTGAAACTGCGGGTGACCCATTTCGCCACCTTTCAGATAAGTCATTAAAAGCATGGAAGATAGAAAGGTGGTTGGTTCATGCGGTGCTGGTATTTGCGGTGATTATGACTGGAGCGGTTTTGTACAATTTCATTTCAGGCACTTCCTCGATTTTTGGTTTTGATACATACACATACTTGCGCAAACCATATGGATTTATGATAGGCTCTATTTTTTCAGGTGTAGTGGGTACGGGATTCTATCCTTTGATGGGCAATAGGGTGTGGTGTAGATTTGGTTGTCCCTTGGCTGCTTATTTAGGATTCGTACAAAGGTTCAAGTCCAGGTTTAGAATTACCACTAATGGAGGTCAGTGCATTTCTTGTGGTAATTGTTCAACGTATTGCGAAATGGGCATCGATGTAAGATGGTATGCACAACGTGGCCAAAATATAATTCGATCATCTTGTGTAGGCTGTGGTGTTTGTTCATCTGTTTGTCCACGAGGTGTGTTGAACCTGGAAGTGAAAGATGAAAAGGGGAGGTTTGGTCAGCCTGTATTGGCTGGAAACAATCATGTTCAGCAAGGTTGATTATCCTCACAGATGGCGCTGTTATGATTTTTTCACTTTAGGAATTATTTAATGTTGGTGGTATTAAACAGGGTATATTTATTTGCCATACATCATTCCCTCGCTCTTACTTTGTTAGTTTTGCACGCCAATGTCTAATTCAACAGTTATTTCAGTGATTATTCCGGCATTCAATGAAGAGAATGGCGTGGGTCAGGTTTTGAATGAACTTCCAAAGGAACAGATTCGGGATATAGTTGTTGTGAATAATGCCTCAACGGATGATACAGAGCGCGTTGCCAGAGAGGGCGGAGCCACGGTTTTGAGAGAGCCAGTGTCTGGCTATGGCCGTGCCTGCCTTAAAGGCATTAATTACCTTAATAGCACAAAACCAAAACCTGACATCGTTGTTTTTTTGGATGCTGATCATTCTGATTATCCCGAAGAATTAATGAGATTGGTAGAGCCTATTGTTCAGGAGAAGGCAGATCTGGTGATAGGATCGCGTGTATTGGGCCAAAAAGAAAAGGGTTCGATGACACCACAGCAAATTTTTGGTAATTGGTTAGCCACCCGACTGTTGAAATGGTTTTATGGGGTTAAATTTACGGACTTAGGTCCCTTTCGGGCGGTCAGGTTTTCGTCACTTTTGGCACTCGATATGCAAGACAAGACTTATGGGTGGACGGTAGAGATGCAGTTAAAAGCGGCAAAGCTTAAAATGAGATGTGTGGAGGTACCTGTGCGCTATCGAAAGCGGATTGGATTCTCTAAAATTTCTGGAACAGTAAAAGGAACAATTCTGGCTGGATATAAAATTTTGTATACGATTTTTAAATATCTGTGATGGTGTGGTTTATTGTTGCGGTCTATTCAATTTCACTTGGCTACGTTTTTCTGTTTAGCATGGGGCAGCTTCACCTAACCTGGGTATACCTGCAATCACGCAAAAAGAAGGAAGCACCTCTTTTGTTCAACAACGACTTTGAACCTCATGTAACAGTCCAACTTCCGGTATTCAATGAAAAGTATGTTGTAGAGCGACTGATTGATGCGGTAAGTAAGTTTGACTACCCTAAAGAAAAATTGGAAATTCAGGTGCTGGATGACTCAACGGATGAAACCACAAAAATTATTTTAAAGAAGTTGGAATCACTCCGACCTTTGGGGTTAGATATCAAATTGATTCACCGTGAGAATAGAAAGGGATTTAAAGCGGGTGCCTTGGAGGAGGGGTATCATCTTGCCAAGGGAGAATTCATTGCCATCTTTGATGCGGATTTCCTGCCTCAACCAGATTTTATAAAAAAAACCATTCCTTATTTTATAAACACGCAGATAGGTGTAGTGCAAACCAGATGGGGACACATCAACAAGAATTACTCAGTACTTACACAGCTTCAGGCATTCGGATTGGATGCCCATTTTTCAATTGAGCAATCGGCAAGAAGTGCCTCCAAAAGTTTTATCAATTTCAATGGCACTTGTGGTATATGGAGAAAAAAATGTATAGCCGATGCAGGAGGTTGGAATTTTGATACCCTTACTGAAGATCTTGACCTAAGCTATCGCGCACAATTAAAAGGGTGGAAGTTTAAATACCTGGAGGAAGTAGAGACACCCGGTGAACTTCCTATTTTGATGAATGCCATCAAATCGCAGCAATATCGGTGGAATAAAGGAGGCGCAGAAACAGCGCGTAAGAATTTCAAACAAGTTCTTTTTTCAAAGATTTCATTGTTAAACAAAACGCATGCGTTTTTTCACTTGTTCAATAGTTCTGTTTTTGTCTGTTTGCTAATAGCAGCTGTGCTAAGTGTACCAATGCTCTACATCAAGGAGGCCCATCCGGAGGTGGAGTGGATTTTTGATTTAGGAATAATATTTATTATTGGATTCCTTTCTATCACTTTATTTTATTGGGTTTCTACAAAACGATTTTATGGTGCCAATCCATCAAAATCATTTATCTCATTGTATCCCAAGTTTTTGATGGTTTCAATGGGGCTTTCCCTGCACAATGGTATAGCAGTGCTGGAAGGACTGTTTGGACGCAAAACTCCCTTTATTCGAACACCAAAGTTCAATGTTGCTCTGAAGGGAGATTCGTGGAAGGGGAATGACTATATAAAGTTAAAACTGAATGCGGTAACAGTTATGGAAGGGATTCTTTGTCTCTACTTTCTGTTCGGAATTGTAGCCGGTGTCTATTTAAAAGATGTTGGGTTGTTATTTTTTCACCTTATGTTGATGCTGGGTTTTGGGGCGGTGTTCTATTATTCTGTGAAACCAGCTATAAATGCTTAGGCAAAAGCCTCTATCTTATTTTCTCTTCTTTATTTCCCTGCTTGCCTATTTTGTGATTGCCTATGGTGTGCATCGACATGAAACGGTCGCGCTTTTTTCGTTGTACTTTCTGCTCTTTGGTATTTATGTCTTTGTAATAAAAGTAGCTACCAGTGAGACCCTTGAATTTTGGATTTTAGGTGCAGTTCTTTTCAGGTTCGTTTTGTTGTTGGCCTTACCCAACTTATCAGATGATTTTTACAGATTTATTTGGGATGGTCGTTTGTTGGCCAATGGTATTCACCCGTTTTCAGAATTACCTGATTTTTATTTATCATCTGGCTTGAGTATTCCAGGGATTGATCAGGCGCTTTATGATCAATTAAACAGCCAAGCTTACTTCACCATTTATCCTCCTTTGGCACAGTTCATCTTTTGGATATCGGCATTGGCTTCACCGCAGTCTATATTAGGGAGTGTAGTGGTTATCCGCATATTTGTTCTGGCTGCTGAGATAGGAAGTCTATTTCTCATTAAAAGATTGCTAATTGAATTTAATCTCCACCCAAAAAAAATATTAGTCTATGCACTCAATCCTCTGGTGATTTTGGAGCTGACAGGAAACCTACACTTTGAAGCCTTCGTTATTCTATTTCTTTTACTGTCGCTTTACCTTTTGTATAAATCAAAAATAATTTCAGCAGGTATAAGTTTTGGATTGGCTGTTGGCGCAAAGCTATTACCTCTTATATTTTTGCCACTGTTTCTTATCCGACTTGGTTTGAAAAGATCCATTCTTTTTTATACCTCAGTGTTTATCACTTGTCTTCTTCTTTTTATCCCTTTATTGAACAGTGAGATTCTCAATGGTTTTGGAAAGAGTATTGGCTTATATTTTAAGAGTTTCGAATTCAATGCCAGTATTTATTACCTCGTTCGCGAATATGGATTTCTGACCAAAGGGTACAATATTATTCAAACTGTAGGCTGGAAGTTGGGGCTGATTTCCGGAATAGCCATTCTTGCTTTTTCAATTTGGCCTTATACTTTGGCGAAGAAGGAGGGGCAGTTTCGATTAATAAGAAATTCTTATGCTTATCCAGCTGTTGTATCAGATGTTCCGCAGGTGATGATGTGGGTGATGTTTTGTTATTTCTTATTTACTACCACGCTACATCCGTGGTACATTACCACATTATTGATGCTTTCTTTGTTTACAGGTTTCCGCTTTATGGTATTGTGGAGCGCCCTTATTTTTCTCACATACGCGGGTTATGACCTTAATGGTTTTACAGAAAACCTTTACTTGACGGCATTCGAGTATCTGTTTGTTATTGGTTATCTTGTATATGAAATACTATGTCAAAAAAAATATACATATCGCTGATTTTTTCGATTGTAGTGGGCTTTGTTCTGAAAGCTCAAACTGCCTACGACAAAAAATTGCAATCACTGTATAGCAATACCGTCCCGCAAGTGAAGCCTTCAGAAGTACAGGTTCAAATGAGAACTAACAGAAAAATTATTTTGCTGGACACCCGATCTCCGGAGGAATATCAAATAAGCCACATTCCGGGGGCTACTTTTATTGATTATAAAAAGTTTGCTCCTTCAGACGTCCAATACATAGATCGTAATGCTGAAGTAATTGTTTATTGCACGGTAGGTTACAGAAGTGAAAAAGTTGGTGAAAAGCTGTTGGATATGGGATTTACCAATGTAAAAAATTTATATGGAGGAATTTTTCAATGGGCCAATGAAGGGCGTCTGCTTCTAAATAGAAAAAATCAGCCAACAGATAGTGTCCACACTTATTCCTGGTGGTGGTCTTCCTGGCTGGAACGTGGCGTAAAAGTACATTAACACGTGGCTAAGAATCTTCTGATTATATTTTATAGAAATCCTGAATTAGGAAAAGTGAAGACCCGGCTGGCAGCCACTTTAGGGGATGCCAATGCGCTTGCCATCTATTTGAAGTTGGTTAATCACACCAGGACGATTACCGAAAAGCTTCAGGTAAATAAAGTCGTTTATTACTCACACTTCATAGATAAGGAGGACAGCTGGGACAATACTAACTATAAAAAGAGTCTCCAGGTAGGTGACACACTAGGCGAAAAGTTGGAACATGCCGTTGCAGTTGGCTTTAAGGAAGGATACAGTGCTGTAGCGGTAATTGGCTCTGATTGTTTTGAATTGAATCAGAATATTTTGGAAGAAGCATTTAAAGCATTAAGCATCAATGATGCTGTTATTGGTCCAGCCAAAGATGGTGGGTATTACCTGCTGGGGTTAAGAAAATTTGTTCCAGAAATTTTCAGAGATAAGAAATGGAGTACAGCTTCTGTAGCAAGTGAAACACTCAAAGATTTTGAAGAGATGGGTTTAAAGTATCAACAGTTACCAATGTTGACAGATGTGGATGTGGAGGAAGATCTTCCTCAAGAATTACTTTTAAAGATCAAAAAATAAATAACACCAAAATAAAATTATTTTAAGAGATCAAGATCTCGAATTAGTATTTTCCTTCTGTCAAAATTAATAAGGTTTTGCTCTTTGAGTTCATTAAGCACAGTAGTTACGGTTTGACGAGAGGTGCCCGTTAGTGAAGCAATATCTTTATGCGCGAGCTTGGTAGGGATCATGGTCTCAAAGCCTACTTTTTTTCCTTTCCAGGATGCTGAATCTTTCAAAAATTCCACTATCCTGGTTCTTGCATCTTTAAATACAAGTAACTCCAGTTTACGTTCAAGTTTCATGAGGCGCAGGCCCACCAATTTCAATATCTTAAAGCTCAATTCCTTGTCTTCTTTCATCATGTCCTTTAGCTCATCAATACTGAGTGGACAAATAGAGACCGCGTCCATTGCTTGTGCAAAATCCTTGCGATGCTCTTCTCCGGCAAGTGCCAATTCTCCGAAAATTTCTCCACTACCCAAGATGGCATTCACCACTTCTTTTCCATCATCAAGGTAATGACCAATTTTGACCCTGCCACTGACAATCATGTAGATATGGGTAGCTCTCTCATTTGGAAAATAGATAAACTCATCTTTTTTGAATTCGGTAAAGGAGTGATCCGCTGCCATTGTTTTTACTTTGTGCGGACAAAGAACATTGTAGAGGTTCACACTTTCAAAATACCATAGGGCGGTCTCCTTAGCCATAATTGCAAATTTAAGTGTTCAACGTAAAACAGTTGGCAAAAATTCATTTTGTACTGGAGATGCTGCAAGCAATGGTTAAGTTTGTGAGCAATTTTTAAAGCTAAAAGCTATGAAGTTAACTGAAATTTGGATTTACCCGGTTAAATCATTGGGGGGAATACGCGTTAACAAGGCTACTGTGTTGGGTAAAGGATTGCTTTACGACCGTAGGTACATGATTGTGGATGAGAATAATCAATTTATTACCCAACGAGTTTATCCTGAATTGGCGCTTTTCAAATTGTCGTTTCATGATTCAGGCTTTTTGATTACTCACAATAATAAATCTTTGATTATTCCTTTTGAACCACTTCATACCGAAAACCAGAAAGCGGTAACAATTTGGGAGGATACTGTACAGGCCCGTGAATTAGGCGAAAGTTTTAACAATTGGTTTTCTGCCCAACTGAATAAAACAGTCAAATTAGTTTACTTTCCTGAAGAAAATCAAAGAAGGGTTGATACCCAATATGCCAAAAATAATGAGCAGGTTAGTTTAGCTGATGGGTATCCTTATCTGATTATCGGACAAGCCTCATTGGATGATTTAAATACCAGGTTAAAAGATCCGGTTCCGATGAATCGTTTTCGCCCTAATTTTGTTTTTGACGGGGGTAAACCATTTGAAGAGGATACATGGAAGGAATTTACAGTTGGAACTGCCCACTTCAAGGGATTGAAACTTTGTGCAAGGTGTGTTCTTACTACAGTTAATCAGGATACAGGTAAGCCAGGAACAGAACCTTTGGCAACTCTTTCAAAGTATAGAAAGGTGGGAAGCAAAGTAAACTTTGGTCAAAATGCAGTGACGATGGAAAGTAATAAGGAGGTAGAAGTGGGTAATGAAATTGAAGTGGTATCTTTTCAATGAGGATATTTGTTAAACTAAAAATGTGTTTTACATGAGCAGGTTAATTTTATTAGTTATAGTAGTAGGTCTTATTTCTGGGTGTGAAAAAAAAGTAAAACCACTACCTATTTTTGGTCAGCGGGAGGTAGTAAATGGAGATACGGTGTACCATCATATTGCCAAGTATCAATTTGTTGATCAGGATAGTGCCATTATCACCAACGATACCTTTAAAGATCAAATCTATGTTGCAGATTTTTTCTTTACCTCTTGTCGGACCATTTGTCCAATTATGAAAACACAAATGCTGCGCGTTTACGAGTCCACTGCAGAATTACCTGATGTCAAGTTACTTTCACATACGATCGATCCTGAGTACGACACGGTGGCCTTGCTGCATGATTTTGCCAGAAAACTGGGCGTGTCCAGCGATCGATGGCATTTTGTGACGGGAGCAAAGGACTCTATTTATAAGATTGCTCAAACAAGTTATTTTGCTACAGCCATGGAAGATAAGTCAGAGCCAGATGGATTTATTCACAGTGGCGCGTTTTTACTTATTGATAAGCAGCAAAGGTTGAGGGGAAAGTACGATGGTACTAAAGAAGAGGATGTCAATCGTTTATTGGTTGACATCAAGCGGCTTAGAAAAGAATATGAATAGGTTTTTGCTGCTGTTGTTTTTATTGGCCATTGCAAGCTGTTCGCCAGGTAATAGTTCTGGCGATTCGGTTAAGTACCAACAGTATTTCGTGCAGGGAGAACAGTTGTACAATACCCACTGTAGCAATTGTCATCAAAAATCAGGTAAGGGGCTAGGGTTGCTCTATCCTCCTTTAGATGAATCTGATTACATGACCAACAATCTATCGAGTGTAATCTGTCTGATAAAGTACGGAAAGAGCGGAGAACTAATTGTAAATGGCAAGCAGTATAATCAGGTCATGCCGGGTGTCCCTATCCTTACGGATTTGGAGATTGCTGAAATCGCGACATATATATATAATTCATGGACACATGATGAAGGACTTATTGAGGTAGCAGAGGTTACCAAAGTCCTTCAACAATGTGAGGGTGAAGATTAGTTTTTGTAATAAAAACCTCTGTTCCCTTTGAAATATTTATCTGTTAGTGCCTCATACTTGGGCACATCTTTGTCCTTTATTTGAACTCCGTTTACTTTAAGTTTACCATTGCTCCAGTTCATCGATTCTATTTTCTCACCCTTTTTAATGTAACCATCTTGAATGAGTTGATCTTGTAGTGCAGTCTCAAACTCCTTCATACGACCCTCCAGCTTTTTCAGTTCAGCTTCATGCTCTTTCAACCTTTCGTGCACACCTTCGAGATGCTTTTCCATCTTCTTCATCCCTTCATCTAATTTAAAGTTGAAGTCATGGTTAAAATCCATGTCATCAAATTGATGTCCCCAAGCCTCCATTTTATCTTCAAAATCCCTTTCAAATCTGGCTGCAAATTCGTCACCAAATGTTTTGCCCCACTCTTCCATTTTTTTACCAAAATCTTCATGCTCCTCTCCGAAGTGTTCAAATCTTTTTTCCATTTCACGGCCAAAGGCTTCCCATCTGTCTTCATCTTCCTCAGAAAAGAAGTACTTCCCGGGAATGGTATCTCCATCAAAAGAGAAGTTAAAACCCTTTGTATAGGGAACAGGAGGTATGGCTGGTGTAGGAGGTATATTAGGTATTCCTGGCATTGAAGGTATTGAAGGTATATCAGGCATTACAAAACTAAAACTTCCCGGATTAGATAATATAGGCCTTAATTCTTCATCGCCTTCAAAATTTTCTATCACCTCTTCATGAGGTGTTCCATCCTCGCCATAAGTAGTTATTACCTTGCGTGAGTAGCTGGCAGATTTTTTATCTTTGCTCACGTCCTTGTTTTTTTCTTTTCTCGTGGTGTCGGATGAAATAAAATGTGAGTTGTTAGTTAGTTGTGAACCATGGTCGTCATTACCCTCACCAATGGTGAGCCAAGAAGCGCATAACAATCCGATTGCCATCAATGCTACCAGCAAGTATGGCTTGGCTTTTCTTTGATTTTGATTTGCTGTTGTTTCCATAATTCTTTTTATCCTGTTAAACACCTGATATTTATTATTATTTAATGCCAGTGCAAGGGTTGGGATGCGGTACTGATTTATTTCTTCCAATTGCGCCAAAGCCTTTATGTATTCAGTGCGACTTGATCCCATCATTATAACCAGATCGTCACAACAGTATTCTCTTTCCTTCCTTATCATTTCGGAAAGGAGCCAAACAAATGGGTTAAAGAATAAAATTACCTCTATAAAAGCTTGGATAAGATTGACTAAATAGTCGTGCCTTTTAATGTGAGCCAGTTCATGTAATAAAATGGTTTCAATTTGCGAAGTGGGTAATCCTGTTAGGAGCCCGATAGGTAAAATGATCATCGGCTTGATATAACCCAGCACAATAGGCTTGGAGATTTGAATGGACTCTACCAGCCTGACTTTTTGAGTGAGTCTTAATTGGTCAGACAAATGTTGGACCATTTGCAGGTACTCACTGCTTGCATCGCTTATCTTTCTTTTTAAAAATTGGATGTATACAATGCCCCCAGCAAATCGAATCGAGAAGATCAGTACGCCCGCCATCCAGGCATAAATCACCCACACCATTTGATCATTTATAATTCGAATCAGGTTATTCCATATTGGATATTCTATAGCGATAACTTCGCCAGCCGGTAAACTATTGAAAGTAGGTCTCAAGGCAGGTGAAATGGCTTCAACGGAAGTCCCCGATGAAACTAGATATAAAAAGGTAGATAAACTGGTCATTACGATCAACAGTAAGGCACAGCAGTTGATCATATATCTCAGAGTAGATTTATGTTTTGCGATCAGCGACAAAGCAATTTTGGTCATCCCAAAAATGATCGCAGCCTGCCATAAAGAATGCAGCAGGGTCCAACCTAAATTAATGTTATTTATCATTGTTCACCTTTATCCAGTTCATCAAGGTATTTTCTTATTTCTCTTAATTCCTCTTTGGAAGAATTGCCATTGCCTAAAGCGCTCATGACCAATTGAGAGGCAGATCCACTAAAGACAGTATTGATAATCTTTTCTACCGCTTGCTGCTTGGTATTCTCTTTGGTAGCAATGGCTTTGTATACATGTAGCTTCCCGCTTTTCTGCCGGGAGACAATGTCTTTTTCGAACATGATTTGTAAGAATTTGAGTATCGTAGTGTATCCGTTCTTCTCATCACCTCCCATGGACTCATGCACCTGTTTTACGCTGCAAGGGCCATTCTCCCACAATACATGAAGTATTTCCAGTTCTTTTTCAGTGGGTTTCACCGTTGATTTCTTTAAGTTCATTTATCTACGAATAATTTCGTAATTCAAGTTTACTGTTCCTGAATCTCTGTTCCAAGTTATTTGTACGAATTTTTTCGTATGTGGTTCTACTATAATAGGAATTTTTATTTCAACATTCTTTTATCGTACTTAAGTGCGCATTTTTACTATGAAACAGCCGATTTACAGGAAGACGATATTTACCATTATTGGCATAATTTCATTTTATGCTTTCCTGGTTTTTTGGCTACTCAAACTGGAGTCGGTAGACCCAAGAACTCATATTGTTACACTACAGGACGGCCTTTGGTATGCTATTGCTACGCTTACCACAGTAGGTTATGGAGACATGATCCCGGTGACTGCCGGTGGCAAAATGTTAGGATTTGTGTTTTTGTTTTCAAGTTTGGGGGTATATGGTTTTATCATCGGGCAGATCGCCAGTATTATGAGCACATTAAAAGAAAACAGAGCCATGGGATTAAATGGAACAAATTTTGAAGGTCATGTAGTCATCATCGGATGGAATGACTTCAGTCAGTCGGTAATTGCCCACCTGATTGCCGCTGGCAAAAAAGTTGCCATTATTACCAAAGACCGACATGATATCGATATTATCAGGGAATATTATGACGCTGATCAGGCCTACACCTTGTTTTCCGATTATAACAATTTTGATTTGATGGAGAAATCAAACATTCGAAAAGCATCAATTGTATTTATAAATCTGAATGACGATACAGAAAAACTAGTTTATATCATCAATGTAAAAAAGCATTTTGCGGATTTAAATTATGTGGTAACCCTCGACAATGGCAATTTAAAAAGCACCTTCCACCACGCGGGTGTTACTTACGCGATTTCGAAAAATGAAATTTCATCCAAGCTTCTGGCGAGTTATATCTTCGAGCCAGATGTAGCAATGTTTAGTGAAGAGATAATGGCCTACGCCCATGAGGATGATGAGTATGACATGAAGCAAGTCCAGGTTAAATTGGGAAATCCTTTTATAGGAGCTTTTTATGATAAGGCCTTTTTTGACTTAAAAAAAGAAAGCAATGTAGTTTTGATTGGTTTGGTGAAGATGGTAGAAGGAAAAAGAAAAATGCTAAAGAATCCTGAGGGTTCTGTTACCATTGATGAAGGTGATTATCTTGTGTTGCTCATGGACCTCAAAGGTCATCAAAAACTGAAACGGTTATTTAAGATCGAGGAAGGGTTATAAAAAAGCCCCAGGTAGTTTACCCTGAGGCTTTTGTTTCTAGTGTTAATTATAATTCTTCTACAGCTTCCAAATTTTGGAATTCAAACTCAACATCATTTTTCATATCCACATAGATCACTGAATCTTTATGAATGGTTCCTGCAAGTATTTGCTTAGACAACTCATTGAGGATCTCTCGTTGCATTACTCTTTTTAGAGGTCTTGCACCGTATTGTGGATCGAATCCAATTTTGGCTAATCTATCCAGGGCTGCTTCAGATATATCAATTTTAATACCTGTTTCTTCCAATCGTTTGCGAATGATATCAAACTGAATGCTTACGATCTTTCTAAGATCACCTCGGCTTAATGGACGGAACATGATGATATCATCAATCCTGTTGATGAATTCTGGCCTTACTGATTTCTTCAAAAGGTCAACCACCTTTTCCTTGGTATCCTCCAGTACTTCGAAGTAGTTCTCTTCGGTAATGTCACCAAATTGTTCCTGTATAATGTGTGAACCAATATTGGTTGTCATGATGATGATGGTATTCTTGAAATTGGCTACACGCCCTTTGTTGTCTGTTAATCTTCCATCATCCAACACCTGCAACAGAATGTTGAATACATCCGGATGTGCTTTTTCAATTTCGTCCAACAGTATTACTGAGTAAGGTTTTCTACGAACGGCTTCAGTCAATTGTCCGCCTTCATCATAACCCACATATCCTGGAGGCGCGCCTATTAATCGGCTTACCGAATGCCTTTCCTGGTACTCACTCATATCGATGCGTACCATTGCATTTTCATCGTTGAACAGGTATTCTGCCAGGGCTTTAGAAAGCTCTGTTTTACCAACGCCTGTTGTTCCCATGAAAATAAAGGAACCAATAGGACGCTTGGGATCTTGTAAGCCCGCGCGGCTTCTCCTCACCGCATCACTCAACGCGTGAATGGCTTCTTCCTGACCAGCTACTCTTTTGCCTAACTCTTCCTCCAGTGAAAGTAATTTTTCTCTTTCAGTTTGAAGCATTTTTGAAACGGGAATTCCGGTCCATTTAGCCACTACTTCTGCTATATCTTCACTGTCCACCTCTTCTTTCAATAGAGAGTGCTCACCTTGCAATTCCTTCATTTTTTCCTGAAGGTTCTTGAGCCGTTGTTCTGCTTCTGTAATTTTGCCGTAGCGAATCTCAGCAACGGTTCCGTAATCACCAGCTTTCTCAGCTTTTTCAGCTTCAAATTTTAGTTTATCGATGTTTTCTTTTTCGCGCTGAATGCCGTGTACTACTTCTTTTTCATTTTCCCAGCGTGCCTTTAACGCATTGCGCGATTCAGACATTTCTGCAATTACTTTATTAAGTATACTTTCCTTTTCCTTGTCTTTCTCTCTGCGGATGGCTTCTCGTTCAATTTCCAGTTGCATGATCTTTCTGTTCAACTCATCCAGTTCTTCCGGCATCGAATCCATTTCAAGTCGCAGTTTGGCCGCGGCTTCATCCATAAGGTCAATGGCCTTGTCTGGCAAAAAACGATCAGAGATGTAGCGGTGAGACAACTCTACCGCGGAAATTACTGCATCATCTTTGATCCTTACTCCGTGGTGTAATTCGTATTTGTCTTTGATGCCTCTGAGAATGGAAACAGAATCTTCTACTGAAGGCTCATCCACAATTACCGCCTGAAACCTTCTTTCAAGCGCTTTGTCTTTTTCGATGTACTTTTGATACTCTTTTAAGGTAGTTGCACCGATGGCATGAAGTTCGCCACGGGCCAAAGCAGGTTTCAATAAGTTGGCAGCATCCATTGCGCCTTCTCCTCCTCCACCAGCACCTACCAGGGTATGAATCTCATCTATAAATAGAATGATTTGTCCGTTGGCATCTATTACTTCCTTGATAACGGCTTTCAATCGTTCTTCAAATTCTCCTTTGTATTTGGCGCCCGCCACCAACAATCCCATATCCAGGGATACAAGAATTTTGTCTTTCAGGTTTTCGGGCACATCTCCATCTACAATGCGCTGGGCCATGCCCTCTACGATTGCAGTTTTACCTACACCCGGTTCACCTAATAGTATTGGATTGTTTTTGGTGCGTCTTGACAGAATCTGCAACACCCTTCTGATCTCTTCATCACGACCAATGACAGGATCTATCTTTCCTTTTTTGGCCAGGTCGTTGAGGTTTTTCGAATAGCGTTCTAATGACTTGTATTTGGTTTCGGCATTTTGGTCAGTGACTTTACTTCCACCGCGTAATTCTTTAATTGCTTTTAGCAAAGCCGACTTTTCAAAGCCCACATCCTTCATCAGAGAGGCTACTTTGTCTTTGGTAGCTAACAAAGCCAACAGCAAATGCTCTACGGATACGTATTCGTCCTTTAATTCTTGTAACTCTTTTTCGGCATTCTGCAAAACCTGATTGGTAGTAGAAGAAAGGTGGGGCTGTTGTCCGGTTACTTTTGGGAATGTGCCAATGATCTCCTCTAATTTGGTATCTAGGATGGTCTTGGCGACATTAAGTTTCTTGAGTAAGTAAGATGAAACATTTTCATCTGTCTCTAAAATCGCCTTCAACAAGTGTGCAGGCTCTATGGCCTGATGCTGATTGCTAAGCGCAATCTCTGCAGACTTTTGAAGTGCTTCCTGAGATTTTATTGTGAATTTATCGAAGTTCATAGTGTTTCAATTTGCTCTAGCCTTATCAAATAACAATCCACCTAAGAAATCAATAAAAATCAAGAAATTTTGGCATAAAATTGCTTCATAAAGAGCGAAATCCGGACATAATGACGTAATAATCAGGATGCTAACACAATTCGCTTTTTTCAATTTGCCATAGCTAATCGCTACTTTGGGATACATTTTCAAATCATAATCACAACCATCTTATGAGGTCAGCCATAATAATTGTCGGTATAGTTTATCTATTCTCATGCCAACCCAATACAAAAGAGGGACAAGATCCACAATTGGTTTTTCAGGCCGTTGAAGTAATAACCATGGACCAGGAGGGGATATTGGAAAATCAGGACGTGGTGGTGAGGTCGGGAAAAATTGTGGCCATGGGCGCATCTGGTCAGGTGGCATTTAGTGACGATGCCATTGTTGTCAATGGAAGTGGAAAATACTTAATTCCGGGATTGGCGGAGATGCATGCACACGTACCACCGATAGAGGATATGGAACCCATGAAAGAAGTGTTGTCTCTCTTTCTTGCTAACGGTGTTACAACCATACGGGGTATGTTGGGCCATCCAAAGCACCTGGAGTTAAGAGAAAAAATTAACAATGGAGAAATTTTGGGTCCCCATTTTTATACTACAGGTCCGTCTTTTAACGGCAATACGGTAAAGACAGTTGAAGAAGGCATTCAAAAAGTAAAGGATCAGAAGGCAGCTGGATATGATTATTTAAAACTACATCCTGGCTTAACCCCAGAAACTTTTAGCGCAATTACTTCTACTGCCAACGAGCTGGGCATTCCATTCGTAGGACATGTGTCTTTTGACGTGGGTATTAAAAGGGCCATTGATGCGGGTTATTCTTCAATTGACCACATGGATGGATTTGTGGAAGCATTGGTGCCCAACATCGAAGAAATTGGAGAAGAGGGCAATGGACTTTTTGGGATCTATTCTTCACCTATGGCAGATACCACCCGTATTCCTGAAATCATTCAGGGATTAAATGAAAAAAATATTTGGATGGTTCCCACTCAGGCATTGGCAGAACGGTGGATGGTTCCTGCTGAAGCAGAGGTACACCTCAGTGCACCAGAGATGAAATACATGAAAGATGAAACTCTTGAGAATTGGGGCAAAGCAAAAAAGAGTTTACTATCAGATAAAAGATACAATAAGGAAAAAGTGTTGGCATATATTCAACTTCGCAGAAAATTGATTAATGATTGCCAACAAAATGGCGTGGGGATCTTGTTGGGTTCTGATGCACCTCAGATTTTTAATGTTCCGGGATTTTCAGCGCATCAAGAATTGAAATACATGGTTGATTCGGGGTTGACACCTTTTGAAGCATTACAGACCGGAACTATCAACGTGGCTGACTATTTGGGTAAAGATGATTCAGGTGTGATCAAAATCGGGGCTGTTTCTGACCTGGTGTTATTGAATGCTAATCCCTTGGAGGACATACGGAACACCATGAATATTGAAGCGGTAATGATCGGAGAAAAGTATTTACCCAAAGATTCTCTCACCGCTATGATGAAAAGACTGGAGAAGCGCTAAACAAAAAGCACAGGATTATTTACTTGTTCTTCGGCTTCGAGTAGTCATCTCCATAATACTTGCTGGTAATTTTGGTGTGAAATTCTTCAGCGCGAATGGGGTCATATTTAGGTGTACCTGTATTGGGCAACACTTCCAATATTTCATCCTCCCATACATAGACTGCCATAGGTAAACTTATTCGCGGGGTATTGTTCATTTTTTTGTTGATAGGCTTACTCACACGATGAGTTGTGGACGGTAGCAGGTCGTTGGTGATGCGTTGCATGTAATCACCCGTATTGAGAATAATAGCACCTTCTGGTGCTTTCAATCTAATCCACTTCATGTTTTCCCTATTCAAAACCTGCAACCCATCTACAGATTGAGCTGGAAGGATGGTAAACAAATCGACATCTTCATGACCCAACATTCTGCCTGCTCCTGATTCATCATCTTCTTTACTGATGGCCGGGTAGTAATTCAACCTGAATCCAAAGTTGGTTCCCGTTAATTTATTATCGTAAAGTGTAGGGTCGCAACCTAGATAGGTGAGTATGCTCTGCATGATTGGCAAGATCAACTTCTCGTGTTCCAAAACAATTTTTCTGAAGAAAGGCTCGTACCCAGGACGTGGCCAGAAGTCCGACTCCTTATAGTTGGGATCATTGTCCATATTAAAAGCTCTCCTGCAGAAGACCCAGCCCTCCACCAGATCGGGATGAATAATTGTAGTTTCCTTCATAGGAAAATAACCTTGATTGACAGACCCTACACGCTTCGCGTGAAACTTCATTCTCTCTTCCCTTGTAGTGGTTTCAAAAAACTCAGCAATCTTTTTTTCAGCTTCTTTGTAAAGAGAAGGATCAATGCCATGTCCCGACAGAATAGTAAAACCAATCCCACGCATGGCCTCACCAAGCTGCCTTGCAAATTCTTTTTTCCCTTTCTCACCGCCATGCAGGTACAAACTCATATCGGAGGTTTTGATTTCGTACTCCTCATCAAATTGTTCCTTCCCCTCCTTTTCTGAAAGGTGATAGGTTTGGTTTTTATTCACCTGTTCATACTTCTTGAATTCCTGATTAACCGCTTCTACTCCCTTATCCTGAGCTGATTTCATAAAAATATTTTTAATAACTAAAGTTAAGTAAATTGGATCAATCAGGTGACACGATCACTTGCCGTGTCTTAATACTTTTCCCGAGCGAACATCTTTGTATTTGCCATTTTCTACTGCTAATACGCCATTGACAAGCACATAATCAATCCCTTCAGGATATTGGTGTGGGTTTTGAAAAGTGGCCTTGTCTACAACAGTTTCCGGATTGAATACAACCACATCAGCAAAAGTATTTTCTTTAATTCTACCCCGGTCACCAAGACCTAATCTATCTGCCGGCATCATGGTCATTTTTTGAATGGCGACTTCCAACGGAATTACTTTCTTCTCCCTGACATATACACCAAGCACACGCGGGAAGGTACCATACCAGCGAGGGTGAGGGTGTCCATCTCCCGGTGACACCAATCTGCCGTCAGAAGCAATCATAGTTTGTGGATGTTGCATAATACGCTCTACATCAGCATCGTCCATGGCAAAGTATACACAGGATGCACCACCATTGAGTTGCGCTTCAATGACCAACTCTGCTCCATTTTCTATTGTAGGTTCCATTTTTCTTTCAATCAGCCAATCGTTAAGTGTCCTGCCCTCTAAATCTTTTTTCCAGCTGACCAATGCAAATTGAATTCGATTCAAATCTGCACCACCTCGATCATAAAGAATGTTGTGAACAATTTCTTTTTTAATCCTGTCTTTCAAAACCGGATCACTGATCCGCTTTTTAAATTCGGGAGTGCCACCGGCCATTGACCATGAAGGAATAAGTACACCAATTCCGGTATAGCTGGCATTGTAAGGATATTGATCCATCATAACATCAATACCTATTTTTCGGGCGCTGTCTACCATAGATAGGGTTTTTACGCTTCCTCCCCACATTTTTGTACCTATTGCCTTGTGATGAGTAAGCACGATGGGAATGTTGGCTTCTCTGCCTATTTGGATGGCTTCATAAACAGCTTCTAACAATCCAATGCCTTCTTCTCGCAAGTGTGAGGTATAGATACCATTGTGCTTGGACGCTGCTTTTGACAAGGTGATCACTTCATCTACGGTTGAAAAAGCACCCGGCAAATATTTTAACCCTGTAGAAATTCCGAAGGCTCCTTCGTTCATCCCTTGCTCTACTTGTGCTACCATAGAAGCAAGCTCCTCTGCAGTTGGGGCCCTGTTTTCCAGCTTCATAATATTTCTTCGGATGGTATTATGCCCTACAAGAAAGGCTACGTTCATACCCATGCCAAGGCTGTCTGCTTTATCAAGGTAACTGCCTATTGGCCATGGTGAGGATCCATCGGGACCACCCAAAGAAGTAGTCACTCCTTGTCGTATAGCACTCTCTGCTCCTGGTAGTTCCAGCAGCGGATCAAGGTGAGCATGTAAATCGATAAATCCTGGTGCTACAGCCAGTCCGGAGGCATCAATTATCTTTTTTGCTTTGGCATTGGTGAGATTACCAATTTTCACAATCTTATCATTATTAATTGCCACATCTGATTGGACAGGAGGATTTCCTGATCCATCGTAGACCGTACCGTTTTTGATGATGAGGTCATATTCGGGTTGACAACCAAAAAGCAATGCGACACTAAACAGGCTGAGGAGAGTTATTTTTTTCATCGGTTCTGAATATTTTAGGTAAATCAAATACGTAAAAAATCAGCTAATAATCACCTTTTGATCATCAATTGGTGAAGATAAGTATTCAGATGGGGATTAAAGAGGTTTACCAACGGTCACTTGCTGTCCAACAGAAGCATGCTGTATAGGTAATGGAGAAGCAATACAGCAGGTGGAACCGAGCAGAAATGTGGCTAGTTCTTCTCCAATTTTAACCATTGACCCATGAGCCAACGTTTGCGCCATTACTATAGTACCTACAGCGGGGCCACCAACTATTGATAGAAACCATTGCTTATTATTTTTTGATTGGATGGCCACATTGATGCGCTCATTGCGAAGAGCAGGCAAGGAAGGATCATTTTTATAAATCCATGGACGTAAAACAACCAGGTCTCCTGGAATGTGTTCAATATGAGTAATGGTTCCACTAACAGGACTGTGGATGCGATGATAATTGTTGTTATGAAGAAAGACATTAGAAAAGTAGTAGTGATCCGGGATGCTATTTCCCAATTCACCAAAAACATTCCGCAGGTGTCGTTTTTGACCTTTAACAGTAACAAGTTTTGTATCACTCACTTTTCCATACTCACACAACAGTCCTTCGCATGGCCAGGCGGCACTGCAGGAAATTTGCAATGGCTCTTTGTAAACCCGTGTGAAAAAATCCTGAAAGTTTTGATAGGTGTTCTTACCGCTGGCAGGCTTGAATTGAGTGAGATAAGAAGGGTCTTTGTAATTAAATTTACAGTAAGGACCAATAATTAATCTGCTGTAACTTTTATTGTAAACTTGCGCGTAACCCTTTGACAGCGCACGTTGCCAGGCAGAAGGGAGGTTGCCCCACAAATTCAAAGAAAAAAATCTTATGAATCTTCTCACCGTGGCCTTTGGTTTAATAATGGTTAGATATTAACCTGATTGATTTACGGGAGAACGAACAGAAGGGTTCGCCATTATGCCAAGCAATTTACACATCTACCGTTGATTACGGGAGAAGAATAGGCGTTTTTTACTTTTGTTAAAAGGCCAATTCTATTTGAAACCTGGTCATGAGCTGATCATCCCGTGTATCTTCTTGTATTAGTGTGATATCACTTTGAATTTTGAGGTTGTGACCAACAATATACCTTGAAAAGCCAAGTGTATACTGTGTGTTTTCATTTCTTAATGTTATTTTTTCCGGTGATACATGTGTATAGCGACCAGCTATCTCAAAATTATTTTTGAACAAATAGCCTGCTTGCCAGCTGATTCCGGACCCAGTGTAAAAAGCCTCAACAAAATTGCCACCACCATCTAAAATGACAGCACCATCTGGAGATTTTTTATTGGCATATTCAACGAGGGATGAAATACCATTGTATTTAAAATATGCATCAATAAAAATTGATTCCAAATCGCGTTGTGCAGAGAGGAAATCCCCTAATTGTCCGCGCTGTCTTGTTGCCCTGTCGTTGTAATCGTAGGTGACTCCAATAGAGAGTTTAGGTTTTGGTTCTCTGCTAAGGTCTGAACTAAAATAATCACCACCATCAGTAAATTCCCCAAAAGGCAGGTATTCTCCCCGCACGGTGTAATCATATCCACCAACCTGATTGGTAATAATGTTTCTACCATCTCCTGTAGAAATTGAACCAATCAATTTTACTTTGTCCACCTCGTAGTGCAGCTGTAGACCTGCATCCCGATCGATGTTAAATCTAGAGTTTACATTACTACGATCAACGAATTGCAGAGCCTGTGATGAAATTACTCGTTCTCTATTTCCTGGTAATTTGGTTTGACCAAACCAAAGTGTCCAATTTGGCGCGAAATTATATTTTAGGACTGCATCCAGAATGATGCGTGATGTTTCTCCTGTTTGAGGTATGTCGCCTCCGCTAATATCCTGATTTGAAATACCTAGCTCAAGTTTATACACAATCTTTGGATTATATACCCATCCATCAAACTTCAACCGATATCTTCTAGTGAGAAATCTATCGTTATAATCCTGACTTTCCAAATTCAGTCTTCCGTCATATAACGTTTGAAAACGAAGTCCAAATTTTAAGTAGAAGGAGGAATCAGCTGCAGTTATTCTGATTCCTTTTCCGAATTTATTTTTTGTTACATCCTGACTGAAACCAACAAGGGATGTAAATAAACCTAGGAAAAGGAATAAAGCGATAATTCTATTTGAATATGGCATGATCTTTAAGTTTGCTTAATATCAAATTAACAGATGGTTCAAAAGCTTTTGTACGGGAAAAGCCATGAAGTTTATTTAACTATGATTTATTGTTAAAGTTAAGATCAAAAGTGTGGTACATTTTGAATTATCTAAAGTTTAGTTGAGCCTGAATTCTTAAAAGACTCCCAGACTGATCGTTATTGGGTTTTGCATAATCTTCAAACCTTCGTGAAGAAATGGTATACATTGTTACCAGTTCAAAAGTCTCTGTAGGCTGCCATTCCAGCCCGATTTCCAATTCACGCACATTATAACTTCTAGCATCCAATTCATGCTTTTTACCACCATCGTAATATTGGTATCGCACAAAAGGATACAATAATTGGCTATTGATCTTTGTCATATAATTCAATGTTGCATAGCCTCCAGACAATGCAGACTCTTCAACTATGCCTGTATTTTTGTTAAACTCAGGACCTCTTCCCACATTATATTCTGCTTGAATGCCAAATGGACGAGGATAAAGAACCATTGTAATGGCTGCACGCTCATCAAGGTAGCTTGCATTTGGAGAAGTGCCTACTCCGTTACTGAGTGTGTTAACAACAAATTGCCCAGTGTAAGCCTGGATTCCTGGTTCAATGATCTGATCACCAATTACAAATGGATATGAAAATCGGGCCACAATATGGAGTTCATCATTAAGGTCAGGTCTATTAGCAGTTTGTCCATTAAAAGCACCGAAAGCAAATACACCATAGTCTCCAGAACCTTTGAATCCATCTCTCACCAACATAGAAAATCGTTGCCGAATTTCTTTGGGGGCCCAATAAAAGAACACACCAATGTCTCGTTCGTTAGATAATGCACTATTTAATCCATCGTTGCGATCCAAAGGCAAGCGATTTTGGCTGGATTGTAAATTTTCGAAGCCAAAGGGGACTTTACTTTGCCCAATTCTGAATCTGAATTCATTATCCTTATCAACACCCACATCAAAATAGGCATCCCTTAGCTGGGCAAAGTTGAGTGAAGAAGAGCTTGGGGCACTTGCAAAATCTGGTTGAATATAGAAATATACATTCTTGCTGATCTGGCCTGAAAAAATAATTCGCATTCTTCGAATAAAGAAACCACCTTTATCGCCCCAGGAACGGTCGCATTGCTCGCACTTCAAATCAGGATTGGTTTCCAGTAAACGGTTATACCTTACTTGAGCGTAACCTCGAATGCTAAAATTCTGATACCATTGTTTTGGAGGCTCAGGCTTTTGTTCCGCAGTAGAATTTTCGGCTTGTGCAAAAAGGAGCGTCCAAGATACCAAAACCAAAGCAGCGGAGCAGAGATATCTTAAATTATGCATATTAATGTGATTGTGACAAGCATTTTACTCGAAGTGTATTTTGGAGTGGACATTCCATCAGTTTAGAATTTGTGTGCAAAACTAAAGAATGCTTGTCATCGTTTTCGGGCTAAACACCTTGGTCACCAGCAGACTCAGTCGTGAAGCTCTCAATGTTAAGAAGATCAGCTACAGGTTCAATTGATTGCTCACGGTTGAGTATTAGTAGGCCCAACCTATAATTGAAATTGTTGATAATAAGCTACTTACGACTTTGGATAGTCTCATTTTCAATGTTTTTATTACTTTTTCTAAGTATTACCATTTGGTGATTATTTTCTGTATTTACCTAGATGGAGGTAACAATAGCTTAACATAAGCTTAACATTGGGTGACAGCAGCTAGCACCTGACTGAGGTACTTTTGTGGAAATTTTAATGCTAATTTTATGAACCTCAAATCAACCACACTCTTTTATCTGCTCACAGGAGCACTATCCATTGTGTCTTGTGGATCGAAAGACAACAGTTCTAATGCAGACTTATTAAACGGGGAGGTTAAAATTGATGGCTCTAGCACGGTTTATCCCATAACTGAGGCCATCGCTGAGGAATTCAGAGTGGGTCAACCAAAAGTGAGGGTGACTGTTGGCGTATCAGGCACTGGTGGTGGATTTAATAAATTCAGTCGTGGTGAAACGGATATCAATGATGCATCTCGTCCCATAAAACAGCAGGAAGCTGCTATTTGTGCAGAAAACAATGTGAAGTTTCTTGAATTGACTATAGCCTATGACGGGTTGGCAGTTTTGGTCAACAAAGAGAATACTTGGGTGGATCATTTTACTGTAGAGGAATTAAAAAAAATATGGGAGCCATCTGCACAAGGTACTATCACAAAATGGAGTCAGATTCGTGATGGGTGGCCTGATGAGCAGTTTAACTTGTATGGTCCTGGAGTCGCTTCCGGTACGTACGATTATTTCACAGAAGTAATAGTAGGTAAGAGTGGTTCAAGCCGTGGTGATTATACCGCCAGCGAGGATGATAATGTTTTGGTTCAGGGAATTTCCGGAGACATTAATTCTATAGGTTTTTTTGGATTGGCTTACTATGAAGAAAATATTGATAAGTTAAAGCTGGTAGGAGTGGACAGTGGTAGTGGTGTTATTGAGCCTTCTGCACAAACCGTGAAAGATGGTACCTACGCTCCTTTATCCAGACCAGTATTTATATACGTGACTGATGTGGCAGCAAAAAGGCCAGAAGTAGCAGCATTTGTTAATTTTTATTTGAATAATGCTCCGTCACTTGTTCCCGATGTAGGTTATATTCCACTTCCTCAAGCGGAGTACCAGAAAGGATTGGATGCATTCAAAAGTTTCATTACTCCCATCAATCAATAACCTAGAAGTAAACAACTGCGTAGCCTTTGGGCATAGCTTCAAGTAGTTTGAAAAAGCCAGGAGAAAGAATTATAGAAGGAGCGCTTGCTTTTAGCGGGCTGATCACCATACTTACTACTGTAGGTATCATTGTTGTGCTTTTCAGTGAATCTTTTACCTTCTTTCAGCAGGTTTCAATTTTTGATTTTTTAACAGACACACAGTGGACACCTTTATTTACTCAGAAGCACTATGGCATCTTGCCCTTGCTGATGGGCACTTTCCTCACCACAGCAATTGCAATAGCAACTGCTTTGCCTATTGGACTTACCATAGCCATTTACCTGAGTGAATACGCAGATAAAAACTTCAGAAAGACAGTAAAGCCTGCACTTGAGCTGTTGGCTGCAGTCCCTACCGTAGTGTACGGATTTTTTGCGCTCACTGTAGTTACACCTTTTTTACAAAGCATAATCCCTGGTGTGGGAAGTTTCAATGCATTGTCAGCAGGTATCGTGATGGGGATAATGATCATACCCATGATTTCTTCTTTGAGTGAAGATGCGTTACATGCACTTCCCAAGTCATTGCGCGAGGCTTCTTTTGGTATGGGTGCCACACCTTTTCAAACTGCATTTAAGGTTGCCGTGCCTGCGGCTTCTTCAGGGATCATCGTTTCGGTGATACTGGCAATTTCGAGGGCTATTGGAGAAACCATGGTGGTGGCCATTGCTGCAGGTCAGCAGCCAATCCTCACTTTCGATCCTAGAGATGGGGTTGAAACAATTACAGCTTATATCGTACAAGTAAGTTTAGGGGATGTGCAACATGGTTCAATTGAATACAAAACGATTTATGCTGCAGGAATAACCTTATTCCTTTTCACCTTTGCCTTGAACAATGTGAGTTATTGGGTGAAGAAAAAGTATCAGGAGAAGTATGAGTAACCTAAAACGAAATAGAAGAATAGACAAAGCTTTCAAATACGTGGGCATTGGCTGCACGTTATTTGGTTTATTGATGTTGGCTATTTTTATTGGAAACATTCTTGTTGATGGGCTACAGCGTATCGATTGGGATTTTCTCACTAGTCTGCCTTCGCGCAAAGCCGAAAAATCGGGTATACTCACTGCCTGGACGGGTACAGCCTGGATACTTGCACTTACAGCTATGATAGCCATACCACTTGGAGTGGCCGCAGGAATTTATTTGGAAGAATATGGAAAGAAAAACAGACTAGCTGCTATGGTGGAGGTGAATATTGCCAACCTGGCAGGTGTCCCTTCTATTATTTATGGGTTACTTGGATTAGAGGTTTTCGGAAGATTGATGAATCTGGGGGCAAGCCTTCTCGCGGGGGCATTTACTTTGGCCATATTGATTCTCCCCATATTAATAGTAGCCACACGCGAAGCGCTGAAAGCGGTCCCCAATACTTTGAGGGAGGCATCCTACGCTATGGGGGCTACAAAATGGCAAACCATATGGCATCAAATATTACCAGCTGCAGGTGGAGGAATTTTAACAGGAATTATTTTATCCTTGTCAAGGGCGATGGGAGAGACTGCGCCACTTATTGTAATTGGTGCTTTGGCCTATGTCCCTTTTGTCCCTAAAAGTCCAATGGATGAATTCACTGTATTGCCCATGCAAATTTTTAACTGGGTATCCCGGCCACAACATGAGTTCCTAGTCAATGGAGCAGCTGCTATTATTATTCTTTTGTTGATCACCTTTATCATGAATGGTATTGCTGTGTACCTTCGCAATAAATGGCAGAAAAAAATTACGTGGTAAAATTGAAAAGAAAGCAATGAAGCACATAGAAGCCATAGATGTAAATGCCTATTACGGTGATAATCACGTATTGAAAGGCATTAACATTGCTATTAAAGAAAACACGGTTACTGCTTTTATTGGACCATCAGGATGTGGAAAGTCAACTTTCTTGCGTACACTCAACCGAATGAATGACTATATCGAATCGTTTCGTCTGGAAGGAAAAATTTTTGTAGAAGGAAATGATATTTATAAGAAGAAAGTGAATGTAGAGGAGTTGAGGCAAAAGATTGGTATGGTTTTTCAAAAGCCAAACCCCTTTCCAAAATCAATTTTTGAAAACGTAGCCTATGGCCTTCGCATACATGGTGAAAAAGATAAAAAGAAGATTGAGGAGATAGTGGAGCAATCGCTCGTAAAAGCAGCCCTTTGGAATGAAGTAAAAGATCAGTTAAAGAAATCAGCGTTCGGACTTTCAGGAGGACAGCAGCAGAGGTTGTGTATTGCACGTACCCTTGCTGTGGAACCTTCTATAATATTGATGGATGAGCCTGCATCTGCGCTGGATCCTATATCTACTGCAAAGATTGAAGAACTGATTAACGAACTGAAACAGCATTATACAATCATCATCGTTACACACAATATGCAGCAAGCTTCACGTGTGAGCGATAGAACGGCATTCTTCTATATGGGAGAGCTGATTGAATTCGGGAAAACTGCTGAAATTTTTACCAATCCTACCAAAAAACAAACAGAGAATTACATTTCGGGAAGATTTGGGTAATTTCGCATAACAACAATTTAAGAATATTACTATTTACTATGTCAAACTTAGAGATTGAACTTCAGGCGCTGAAAGAAAATTTGTTAGAGATGATGGGTCTTGTCTCTAAACAGGTGTCGCTGTGTAAGGAAGCTACTTTTTCTGGAAATTTGGCGCTAGCAGAGGATGTTATTGTCAACGAGAAAAGAATCAATAACCTGGAACTAACTATTGACAAAGACTGTGAAAATATCCTCGCTCTTCATAATCCAGTAGCCACTGATCTTCGATTTGTACTGGCAGTATTAAAAATTACCAATGATCTGGAAAGGATAGGGGATAACGCTAAAAACATTGCAGTTTTTCTTACTAAGAGCGGCAAAAAACTTGACAAGGCTTATCTTGATAAGTTTAGTATTGAAAAAATGTATGAGGCTTCTATTGCAATGTTGTCCTGCCTCGGTAAAGCATTAAAAGATGATGATGCCGAATTGGCACGCAAAACATTTAAAGATGACGAAATACTCAACAAAAAGAATAAAAGCGGACCAAAAACAGCGGCTGCATTGATCGAAGCCGACCCTAAACAAGCCAAGTTAATTGTCAGACTATTGGCAGTTGTAAACAAACTTGAGCGCATTGGAGACCTGGCCATCAACATAGCCGAGGAGGTAGTATTTCACGTTGAAGCTAAGGTGCTTAAACACAACAAGGATAAAAGCTAAAAATTATTGAGGCATTGCCTAAGCTTTGCCCTCTTACCTTTGTAGCGTTAATAGAGGCACATCTGTAAAGGAGACCAACTTATCCAGCATGTTTTTCTTGAAGTATCTTTTAAGAAGTGAACTTTTGCGATGTGGGACAGCCAGTAAATCTACTGAATGCAAATAAAGATACCCATCAATACTATCAACTGCATTTTTGGATTGGAGAAAAATAAATGAATCCAGTTTTGTGCCCAGTATTTTTCTCAATGCAATTTTCTGATGTCTGTCTTCTGGCGTTACGCTTCCATTGATGGCATAAAGCGCGACAAAGCTTGAGTTGAATTTCTTAGCCAGCGACAGTAGTGGGCTGTAGATTTCTTTCTCTATGATTGATTGAGAGTCTAGCGCAAGTACGATTCTTCTGGGTTTGCTATGATCGAAGCTTTCAGGAACCAGAATTACAGGACAATTCAATCTTCCTAATGCACCTGAAGTTTTTAGTTTGGCGGCTAGCTTTTGATTTCCAGTTGTTCCGTGCAAGCCCAGGAAAATATAATCGACCGAGAATTTTGTAACGTGGTTGTTGATGACTTCATCCATTTCCCCAAACTCATCCCAAGTTTCAAAAAAGGAGTCCACATGCTTTTGCTCATGTTCAAGTGCACGCACTTCTGCTTTCAGCAGATCTATAGTGTCTATTTTCATTTTGCCTCTTAAGGCTAAAATTTTGAGTTCTGTAGGGTTGTGCTCAATGTGATTATAACTACTGAGCAGTATAAATTGCACAGGCTCTTTACTGAACAGTCGCATGGCATATACTGCTGCCTTACGTGTACTTGGTGTAAAATCAATGGGGATAAGTATTTTTCTCATTTCTTAATGGGTTGTCTTAATCAATGAACGCCATTGTATTTTAGCTGAGGAATATTTTTAAGCTCCACTGAAATATTCTTCTCACTGGCGGTATCACTGAAATTGTGAATCACCTCCAAGGCATCGTTGTCAATTTCGTTGGACAAAGATCCATCCAGAATTACCTCGCAGTTCTTAGGTAAGTGTTCCAGGGTTAGTTGCAAACTGGCCTTGTTGAGAAAAGAAACGTGTTCGCTAAGCCGGATGCGAATCACCTGATTGCCATTTTCTGAATGTTTTTGCTCATCGTAGTGATAGGGCACTTTATAATTGGCTTTTAGGATGTAGAATACCCCAATAGTGATACCGACAAGAATTCCTATTAAGAGATCCGTGAAGAGAATAGCGATGACAGTAGCGATGAAGGGAACAAATTGCTGTCGTCCCATATTGAACTGCTGTTTGTAAAGTACCGGTTTTGTTAGCTTAAGTCCCACCATGATGAGTATGGCGGACAATGAAGCCAATGGAATTTGATTCATTAAGACTGGAAAAAAGGCTACAGCCAATAGCAGAAAAATGCCATGCATGATGGCAGATAATTTTGATTGGGCACCTGCCTCCACGTTGGCAGAACCGCGCACAATAACAGCAGTAATGGGCAAACCACCCAATAGTCCAGATACAATATTTCCAACTCCTTGCGCTTTTAACTCCGTGTTCTGAGGTGTTCTTCTTTTGTGTGGATCCAATTTGTCTATGGCTTCAATGCTGAGTAAGGTTTCTAAGCTGGCTACAATAGCCAGCGTAACTGCTGTGATGTAGACATTAGGATTCATTAAGAAGGAAAAATCTGGAGTGATGATGATGGACTGTAGTGACTCCATTCCGGAAATGATAGGAATGCTTACAAGATGATTGCTTCCGATTGCCAATGACGGATAAAGGGAGTTAAACAAAATGTTAATGACAACACCAACCACCACCACCAATACACCTGCTGGAATTTTTCTCAGCAATTGATTTCTCTTAACAATTGGTTGATCCCAAAGAATTAACAGTATTAAAGAAATACCTCCCACCACCACACTACCCAAGTAAAAGTGATCAATGGTGGAGGCCAGATACGACAAAGTATTGCTACCGTCACTTTGAATAAACTCCATTTCGCCAAACGCGTCTGAATCAAACCCGACCAAATGAGGTATTTGCTTTAATATTAGAATTAGTCCAATGGCCGCCAGCATCCCTCTGATTACAGAGGAAGGAAAGTACAGACCGATGATGCCTGCTTTCAAATAACCAAGGATAAGTTGAATAATACCTGCTAATACTACGGCCAGTAAAAATCCTTCAAAACTACCGAGAGACGCTACGGCATTGAGCACAATTACTACGAGTCCTGCTGCAGGACCACTTACGCTGAGTTGCGATTTACTGAGTGAACCTACAATAATACCTCCAACAATTCCGGCAATCAAACCGGAGAAGAGTGGTACTCCTGAAGCCAATGATATGCCAAGGCACAATGGGAGAGCAACAAGAAAAACAACAATACTGGAAGGGAGGTTGTTGCCAATTTTTCTAACAATTCGAGTTATTGAATTCATTGATTTGTCTTAGTTCTTTTATGGTGACCTGGTTCATATATTAGTCTCAAGAACACACTCAAGCGTTCCTTTTCTTTTGATACAGGAATGCCCGGGACTATTCCTATCATTAAATCTTCACTAATTCCCAATCTCATTTGTGGTCGGATCACCATATCAAAATTTCTTTCAGCTAAATGCTTGTTGAATTCCACGCCTACAAAATTGCGCGTACCAGGAATCATGTAGTGGAAGTTGGTGTTGAACTCGTAAGACAAATCAATGTTTTTGCTATCGAAGTGTGTTCTTATGTTTGGCCCCGTATAAATCAGTGTGTGTAAGTTGTTTTTCCATTTCTTAGCGGCTACAAAAAAGGGATTGTATAAGATCCCTTGAAAAGGTTTGTTATTCCTAATGATATTTAAGTCGGTAAATTCAAATTCTGTTATTGCTCCCAACGCCAATGAGGTTCCCAATCGCTCTGAAACAAAAAAAGTATATTGAGATGCAATTTTCAGACTTTCAATCCTATTGGAAGGCTTTATTGGTTGATCAGAGGATGAGCCGGAGCCATTTGCACCATATGCTGTGGGCGCAAAAATGGTAACGGGCAATTCCACTTCTAAGCCTAACCTGTCAATTGGTGCCCATTCGTATTCAATAAGAAATTCATAACTGTCAAATCTCAAACGATCTGTCATTCCCATTCCAATATTCCATTCCTTCTCGCCTTTTCTAGCTCCCAGGTCTCGGATTAGATCAATGTAAAGGGGCTCAGCGTGCAATACCTTAGGTGGAGTTGCAATAGATAATGTATCATTTCCATTTTCGAGATGTTGACTAAAAAGGGGGACAAACATGATTGTCACTAAGACCATGGTCAATAAGAATTTCATTGTAATAATCAGCTATTAACGCAAGGGAGCTAATGGAAAATAATTTGATTTTTCCCTTTCTCGTCTAATCCAGTCTTGCAACTCCTTTTTTTCAGCCTCATTTAGTTTTTTAGTCGCTTTGGCATATTCTTTTAATAAAAGCCAGCGATCAAAGCTCACCTTCCTCAGAATTGTTTTGGTGTATTCCAGCAGCGTAGTTTGTTTACTTTTTTCTATGGCCATTGGCTTTCAATTCAAATCTGTTGTCTGAACGGTCTTTTCTATGGCCAAAAAAATCCAGCGCCTACCATCAATAATACGGGTGCCACCTTAGAGCCAGTTTAAAATCAAATTAGAAAGAGATTAGAATTGCTCAACGCGCTATGGAGACGGCCTGTCGTGCGTTGGGTAAGGTAATCGTGGCGATAGTACCAATTCCTTCCGTAGAGTGAACGACAAGTTGACCGCCATGGATTCGGATAATTTTCTGTGCCATGGGTAGCCCAATTCCAAATCCTTTGAAGCTTCGGACATTAGAGGCTCTGAAAAATGGCTCGTAAATGTTTTTCAATTCATTATCAGGTATCCCCACACCCTGATCGGTTATGACAATTGAAATATCACGCTGAGTAGCACTTAATTTAATTTTTACTTCTTTATTTTCTGAAAATTTGCATGCATTACCGATAATGTTGCTCAATACCATCCTTATTAGGCTTCTGTTGCCCTGAATGATTATTTGTTCTTCTTCCTCCGGAAGGCCATCCAGGTCTAGGGAAATTTTATTATTAGGAAAATGTTTGATAGCGTCCTCTTTGACATCAATTACCAATTCATCGATACGAATTTCTTCAATGATCAATCCTTTGTTATCATATTCGGTTTGTGCCATTCTCAGCAAACTATCAACCAGGTAATCGAGACGTTGTGCTTCTTTTTCAATGGTGCTAAGTGCCTGAACGTATTCCATGGAGGATCTTTCTTTCTTTAAAGCCACTTCTGCTTCACCCAAAATCACTGTTAAGGGATTTTTCAATTCATGAGAAGCATTACTCACGAAGTTGCTTTGTATTTCGAATGATGTTTCGAGCCTGTCAAGCATATTGTTGAAGGTGATCGCTAATTCAACTAATTCGTCCTTCTTGCCTACTGCCGGCAATCGCAAATGAAGGTTTGATGCCCTGATGTTGTTTACCTCTTTGGTAATCGTGGAAATAGGTTTCAATACCTGGTGAGAATAATAAATCCCTACAATGAAAATTACTCCCAAGCTTGCCAAAAAGGCCACGAACATTGTTTTATTTAAATTATCCAATTTGGCTGCCCCATACTTATCCGTTGCAGATATCACCACGATGAAATCACCCTGATTGTCGTCATAAAAAATTCCAACACTATAGAAATCAATATTTTCTGACTCGGCATATCCATTTCTCAGAATTTCATCGATGAATTCGGGCGAAAGATCCGTTGCATAATCAAGGTTATTTTTGACATTCAACTCTTCAACCGGAATGATCAGTTCTCTCTCGTCTGGCAATGCCTGCAGGTGCTTGTCTCGAATTTCATTGTAGATACTGGCGTTTACCTCATCTTCTTCCAGTAGCGTTTGAGCTGCAATATTGGCTCGTTCCCTCAATCGTTGATAAAACTCTTTTTCCTTGTACTGATTGGCAAAATAGAAAATGGAAATAAAAACGGTAAGAAACAGAGTGGCAGTAATTGTGGTGTAAATCAGGGCTATTTTATTTCTGATTTTCATGTTTCATCTTTGATAACATACCCCATTCCGATTACTGTTTGTATCAGTTTCGTGTCAAATCCTTTGTCAATTTTGTTACGGAGATAATTGACATACACATCCAGTACGTTGGTGCCCACATCAAATCGGATGTCCCAGACATTTTCAAGTAAATCACTTCTTGAAAGTACTTTGCGCTTGTTGATCATGAGATGTTCCAGCAGTCGGTATTCAGTAGACGTCAGTTTGATTTCTTTCCCAGCTCTTATGGCCACCTTGGCATTTCTGTCTAATTTCAGATCAGCCACTTGCAGGTTCTCTTCCTGATTTTGGGTGAGGTTCATTCTCCTTGTAAGGGCATTGATCCTTGCGAGTAACTCCGCAAATTTAAATGGTTTAGCCAGGTAATCATCCGCCCCGGCATTGAGGCCTTTCACTACATCATCAGTGGAATTCAATGCAGTAAGCATTAGAACGGGAACGTCTTTAAATCCATTCTGTCTTATCTTCTTACACAGCTCAATTCCGTTGATGCCAGGCAATATGATATCCAAAATGATCAAATCGATTGGCTTAACACCCAGCAGCGCCAATACGGACATTCCATCCTGTACCGTTTCCACCTGGTAGTTTTCTTCTTCCAAACCTTTCTTAATAAAGGCAGCTACATTTACTTCATCCTCGATCACCAAGACATTCATATTTCTTTATTAAAAGCTAAGACTTACAGAGTTTATTCAGAGCAGAATAACCATTAAAATTAAATGTATTCCGGTCCTAAACACCGCTCCGACATTAGAAACGTATTAGAATGGAGGCTTGTTTTGACAAAATCACAAAAGCAACCAAATTAGAAGTCTAAAAAAGACTAGAATGGAGCCATTATTCCAGAATCACCCGTTTTAAGTAATAGCCCCTGGGGTCAATCTGAGGCCACCCCTGACTATTTATAATAATGGCTTTTTTACTTAGTTGAGTTCGTTTAGAAGTATCATCAATTTGAATGTCAACAGGAAGTATGCCTTCATAGTTGAGCAGCCTGATTTCAAATTTGTTCTCCTCAACTTGTCTCACACTTATTTCCAATTTATTAATTGTGCGCAGATAAAAATCAAACAAGGGTTTTAAATTTTGGCCTGAGGTACTGCTGAATAGTTGTTCTACATCATCCGTGGTCACAAAATTGTCATAAGTATATTTATTATCTGTGGCTAGTTTTTTTAGTGTTGGAAAGAAAATTTCATCACCTAATACATACCGAAGTGTATGCATGAAAAAGGCTCCTTTGCCATAAATATCGCCATGGTAAGCTTCGTCAGAATCTATCTCCTCACCCTGAACAATGGGTTTAACATTTTGTGTATTGCGGGCGGTATTGCGCATGCGCTTCAGGTATGATTCCTCTCCTTCCAATTCGCGGATGTACAACGCATCGCCAAAACTACAAATGCCTTCTTGTATCCACATGTGGGCCCAGTCTTTGTTGGTCACCTTGTTGGCCCACCATTCGTGACCAAACTCATGGTTGAGCAGCCAGTCAAAATCTTCTCCTCCTACTTTGGTGTACTTGAACTGATTACCATACGCAATGTTGGTTTGATGTTCCATACCCAAATGAGGTGTTTCAGCGATACCAATTCTTTCCTTGGCCCATGGATATTCACCAAAGTACTTCTCCAGAATTTGTGTGGTACGCTCGAGGCGTTCCAATAGGTGCGGTCCCTGATCAGCGTGGGTTTCCAACACATAAAACTCCATAGGTACGATGTTACCATCCACAGTTGTGTAAGGACGTGTCACCTTTTTGTATTTGCCAATATTGAAAAGGATACAGTAGTTGCTGATGGTATAATTGGTTTCCCAGTGCCAGGTGTCTGTAGTTTTTCCGCGTGTAACTTTTTTTAGTAATCCAGGGGCATTGGCAGTCAATCCTTTGGGAACGGTAATGATCATTTCGGCACCTTCGTTGGGTTCGTCACTGGGATGATCTTTGCATGGGAAATAGATTTTGGCGCCTTCTGATTGGCAAGTGACCGACACCCATGGATTTCCATTCTCATCCTTGCTCCACTGAAAGCCTCCTGTCCATGGTGGCCTTTCGGCAATTCCAGGTTGGCCGCCATAAGCTACTTTTACTTTTATTCTTCCTGACACGTAAGGCTTTGAATCCGTGATTTTAATTAAATCGTCATCTCCATGCTCAAAAGGTTTTTTCTTTCCGTTCACCCATACCTGTTCTACTTTTAGTCCATGCCAAAAATCAAATAATAGTACGGAGGTATTTTCTGATAAGATGAGATCAATTTCAGTATAACCATCGATGCTTTGTTTTTCGGGGTCTACGTTTAAAGCCACGGTATAGTGACGGATGTCCATGATGGCCTGTTCGGGTTTGAGCTTTCCTCCGGAACGCAGGTTTTGGGCCATTAGCGGGTTGATGAGTAATAATAGAATTAGGGCGAATACTAAGCGTGGCATAGTGAATTAGTTTTATGAAAAGTACCACCTATTGTACTAATGGACAAGTGAATTTATTTTGGAGATGGAGCTAGTTCAACTATTATCACGCTTCTGTTTTAACCCGCCTGCTTAGCCATTTCCCATCCGATCATGCTTTTCTTTCTTGTACTGCTCCATCGGTATTCACCAAGAATACCGTCTTTACGAATTACCCTATGACAGGGGATAAGGTAGGCGATGTGGTTGGAACCTACTGCAGAACCTACCGCCTGCATGGCGCGTGGTGAGTTTACATTTTCAGCAATGCCCTGGTAGGTGGTAACACTACCTGTTGGAATTTTCAATAGGGCATCCCAAACTTTAATCTGGAAGTTGGTTCCTTTCACAAACAAATGCAGCTTGGCTTCTTTACTTTTATTAAAAATCGATCGGATGATACCGTCTGTGAACGTCTGATTTTGATGAAAGATGGAATTGTGCCAGTGTGTTTTCATCTGCTCAACCTCAGCATTCGGTTCGTCAGAGATAAAAGACAACCAGCAAATACCGCGCTCAGTGACACCAATCAAACATTGACCAAAAGGGGTTTCGTGTATCCCATACTCAATGTTAATACCGGCTCCCTGCATTTTGTACTCTTGCGGAGTGACAGCCTCCAACGTAGTAAATAAATCATAGACCCTCGACTGACTGGAAAGTCCGGCCGATTCTGCTGCCTCGCTGAGGTTTTTACTCTCTTGGAGTTTTTGTTTCAAATAGTCTACAGTGAGAAATTGAAGAAATCGCTTGGGACTGATGCCTGCCCACTCCGAAAAGATCCGTTGAAAATGAAACGGGCTCAGGTGCACTTTTTCTGCAACCTCGTCCAATTCGGGCTGGCGTTGGAAATTTTCTTCCAGGTATTTAATGGCCTGCTCGATCCGGTAATAATTGATGTTTTGCGATGACACAATCATAAAGCTATTGTTTTTGATGTTCAAAGCTGCCCCTGTTTGCGTTGTTTTTCAACCTGATTCTTGCGCAGTGTATTATTTCAAAGCCAAAAATGGTAAATTGGTAATCACCAAAAAACACCTCCATATGCGTTTATCAGCTCTTCTACTTTGTATTGTTTTTGCCGCACAGGCACAACAGGATTTCGATGCTGTAAAAATAAAACCCGTTAAAATCACCGATAATATATACATGATGACGGGTGCTGGAGGGAATATTGGTTTTATCAAAGGAGCCGATGGTGCCCTTATTATCGACAATCAGTTTGGGCCCTTGTCAGGGAAAATTGCGCAAGCGGTACTGGATGAAGGTGGTGGCACTATTAAGATGCTGATCAATACGCATATCCATGGCGACCATACCGGAGGCAACGAAAATTTTGCAAAGTGGGGCATTACCATTGTGGCCCATGACAATGTGCGCGATCGCATGATGAAGGAATCGAAGCGGGGAGAGACAGTAAGTCCACCGCGGGATAAGGAGGCATGGCCTGTTATCACATTTCCTGATCGCATGAACCTTCACTGGAATGGTGAGGATCTTGAACTGCACCATTTTTTCAACGGGCACACCGATGGCGATGTGATTGTTAAATTTAGGAATGCTAATGTGTTTCACATGGGAGATATGTATGTGCAGTATGGTTATCCTTATGTAGACGTGAGTAATGGAGGAGGCATTGATGGGTTTATTGACTCACTGGACAAGATGCTGGCGTTGATGGACGATAACTCAAAGATTATTCCTGGTCATGGAGAGCTCGCCACCAAAAAAGACGTGAAGGCTTTTCGCGACCGGCTGGCAGAAATACGTGATGCCGTGGCCGCGGCTTTAAAGAAGGGAACCAAGGTAGCAGATGTAGCCAACCTGCCTATTGCCACTAAGTACGATGCGGAGTGGGGAAAGGGATTTGTAAAGGGAAAGGACTTTGTGTTGATGGTGGCCGAGAACCTGAGTAAAAAGTAAATCTGGAATCTTGTAAGTGGGGTAGGGGCTAACTCGCCACCTCTTCAAATTCCGGACAATCCAGTCTTATATCTTCTTTTTTTAATTGCATATTTAAAAGATTGCAATGGTCTTTCTTTTTGGTATGACTATAGAACTTGCAGCCGTAGCAGGTGCGTTGCACGCTTAGAATGCCATTGCGGTTCAGTTGATAAATTAAATGGCTTAAGGAAGAAAATAAATTTTCTAAATCCTTTTGCTGGATGTTACCCAACTGGGTTTTTAACGGGTTGGCAAAATTTTCTGTTTCAGCTACCACTTTTTTTCCAGTGGCGGACAAGCCAATGGAATAGCTTCGGCTATCAGCGGAAGAGAAATCTTTTACTATCAACTTCTTTTGCTCCAGCATACGTACGGCATCACTCACGGTGGGTTTGGTGATGTTAAACTCTCTGGCCAGGTGGCTCACATTGCACAACTCGGGTTTGTGATAGGCAACAAAAATCAGAAGTTGAATTTGGATGGGGCTCAACCCTAATGCTTTGGCTTTATCCCACAATAAGACTTTGAATGCTTCGGATATCCGCTCCAGTCCTGCTACGATTTTAGTGGAAATGTCTATTTGTTGGTGCTTTGGATTGAAAATACTTTTGCTCACGGGATAAAGTTAATTATCCTAGTTGATGAACGAAGTCACTTAGCATCTTTTTCATCTCCAACAGGGGGGTGTGGCCAAACGAATGATGTAAAATTTCAAATTTCTTATTGATGACCAGAAAAGTAGGTGTGCCTCGCAGCTGATTTAAAGTAAAAGTGAGTGATATGGATTCCTGCGCCATCAAGTAGTTCAATGCATTTTTGGTCATGGCATCCTGTTCAGATTGTGAACGGATAGAGAAATTGGGAAAAGCCCTGCACAGTCGGGTGGCTGCAGACTGATAGTCAAAAGAAGCGTCTGCTTTTTTGTCCATGGCCACAGGGAAAGGAATCGGCAAAGGAAAAGAAGTTAATCCTTGCTGTTGCAGCGCTTTTTTTGTTTCCCCCACTACTTCCTGGCGTTCCAATAGCAAGCGCGTATTTACTTCATTGTTCCATTCAAAATCTTCAAAGGCTGTAGAAATACCCAGGAAGGAGATGTTTGGGTGGAACTCCTCGTACAGTTGGTTTACCATCGGGAAGCCATAAAGGAAACACCCCGGGCAGTTGACCTGAAAAAAGAAAAGGAAGTTCAGTTCTTTTAAACTGAACTCCCCTTTGAGTAGCGCTCGATATTGCAGATCAAGTTTTTGCATTTCAATCACAGTTTTCCATTTCTACAATGGAGTAGCCTTCCTTTTCAATCTGTGTCACTATTTCGGGAGTAGCTTGCTCGATGTGGCAAAACTGACATTCCCTGGAAGTGAGATCACCGGTTTTGAAAGGTCTGCTTTTGAGAAATGCCTTTCCATAATTATAGATGACATCTTTGTCTTTCATATTCTCTGGTACGAGAATATCAAAGTGCATAGGGTGCCCATCTTCTCGCATAACGTAAGTATCCCAAACGGCTACCTTCATAGGTGTTGTTTAAAATAAGGAATCCAAATCATCACAAGAAAGAATTTAGGCTTTAACCTCCGACATTGAGGCGCCAAAGTTGATGTGGAGCACATTGCCATTGGGAGTCACCATAGCGGGTACGGATTTTACACCTGCTTTCTCCGCTTCCGCTATGCGCGATTTGTCTTCTCCAAAGTGTACGATTTCTACGTTTTGAGCGCCTATTAGCTCAATGATGTCATGCTCGGCACTGAGGCATACGGGACATCCTGCGTGATAAAAGATAGATTTTTTCATGGGTGATAATGGTTTTGTTGATGCGATATTGCGTTACAAATATAGTAAGGAATCCTAACTATACAAGCAATGAGATAAAATTTATCAGTTTGAGGATCTGTCAGGAGACTAATCTTTCGATGGCCATAGCTTGTGAGCCCAACCATTTTTTTTACTGATCAAGCCGGTTTTATTTTTTGGGCAGATACAATTTCAAGTTTTCAACTTCCAATGCGTCTAAGTGTCCAATTTTGCGCTCATCTTTTGTAATTAAATGCATATGCAAATAGGAATCGTGATGTGTAAAAATGCCTTTGTGCTTGGTTGAAAAAAATCCAACTATTTCGGCCTCTTCGTTTTGAAGTGTATATTTTACCTGTCCCTGGTGGGCATCGTCAGGCGAAGCAACCTTGGTGCCTGCAGGCAGGTTTTGTATATGAATGACGGCCTTTCCAATTTTCCCAACTAGTTTGAACGCAAATGGTCGTTTCTTTTCAGCTGTTTGTTCATCAATGAATTTTTCCAAATCCTGAATGGTCTTTAAAGTGGAGGGCAGCTCAATTTCGTTCCAATCCTTAACGTGGGCATAAACAAAGAATGGGGCTGAAACATCAAAACTTTGCTCAACCACCATGGTTGAATCAGAAGTCACTCTGGATACATAGCTTTTCCCATCATTGATGAGCAGTTCGCCTGTCAGGTAGCTTTCGGGGCCAAGGCCGAAAAGACCTTTTTTGTTTGAAATGGTATCAAGGTTAATGCTGCTGCCCAATTCACCCTTCCACATTACATTTTTCATTGCTCCGATAACGACCACGTCTGAATAGGTGTTATCCGAAACCGTTTCTTTTTTAGTGGAGCTACAACTCAACATCATGGCAAAAAGGGGGATTGCTACTTTGCTAATTGTCATTTATATCCTGTTTATACATTGTTAGATTACTACCAGAACTTTATTGCAGTTCAGGCACCAAAGTTAGGGAATAAAAAAACTGACTGAGAAGCGGAAATATACTTAACCGGATGAGGAGGGTAGAACGCCCTTTCAATTTGCGCAAACCTAAGTCAGTTCACGAAAAACCTTACCATAGATATAAAACAAGAAAACCCGCCTTTGAAGCGGGTTTTACTTAATGCTGAAGTAGCGTTATACTATCGCTTGGATCCTACTTTTATCGGCTGGGTCAACTCTTTGGTCAATTGATACAGAAACTCCTGTCCCTCGTAATAGGCTTTTACATTGATGCGCTCGTCTTTGCCGTGGGCACGCTTGTCGTCAATGTCGCTGAACAATCCTGAAACCCCGTAGGTAGGAATACCTGCATTGCGGGTGTGGGCGCCATCGGTAGCGCCAGTAGACATTACCGGGATCACGGGAACACCGGGCCACATTTTGGTCGTCACTTTTTCAATAGGACCTATCACCTGTGGATCGAGTGGGGAGGGCGGACTGGCTTTAGCTGGGGCCATTGGTGTAACGCTGATTCTGTTGTCGTCAAATACGCTGATCAACTGCGCCTTTATTTTTTCAGGATCTTCTCCGGGTAACATTCTACAATTCACTACTGCTGTGGCTGTCTGAGGTAAGGCATTTTCTGCATGGCCTGCATCCAGCATGGTGGCCACACAGGTGGTGCGCAACAATGCATTATAATAAGGAGAAGCAGAAAGTCTTTGCACGGCTCCGGCATCGGGAGGGGTTTGTATGATGCCTTTCATATCGGCCGCCAGTTGTCCTGTTTCTATTTTGGAAGAGCGCTCAAAGAAAGCACGCGTGCCATCATTGAGGTTGATCGGAAAATCATATTCAGCCAGGTTGGTTAATGCTTTGGCCAAATGATAAATCGGGTTGTCTTTTCGGGGCAAAGAGCTGTGTCCACCCGGATCTTTGATTTCCAGATTAAAACTTTGGTATACCTTTTCACTCAACTGCACACCGTTCAATACTTTTTTTCCGTCTTTGGCTTGTCCACCACCGCCTTCGTTGATGGCGAACTCTGCCGTTTTGAACGGAGGATAGTTGGCGATCAGCCAGGCGATGCCGTTGTTGTCGCCTCCTTCTTCATCAGCAGTCAAGGCTACCATAATGTCGCGTTCGGGTTGGTAATTTTCTTTTTTCAAACGGATGAGGTTGGCCACAAAAATAGAGGCCATGGCTTTGTCATCGCTGCTGCCGCGTGCATAGTAGTAGCCATCAATCTCCTGAAACTTGAATGGGTCGAAAGACCAGTCGGTAGGGTTGGCTTCCACTACATCGATATGGGCCATTAGTATTATGGGTTTCTTTGTTCCGGTGCCGCGCAAGGTGGCTACCAGGTTGCCTCTTTTGGGATGACTGCCGCCAATAAAAAGGTCTTTGTCTTCAAAGCCAGCTGCTTTGAGTCGCGCAGCCATGGCTTCAGCTGCCTCTGTGGTGTTGCCGGTAGAATGGGTGGTATTGATTTCAATAAGTTCTTTGAATATTTCTCGTGTAAGCGCCTGATCATTTTGGGCGTACGTAAAAAGACTACTGCTCAGGAATAGTAATATGAGCATGGATTAGATGGACTTCATAAAGTATGGTTTTTAAGAAGGCATAATTTACTCAAATGGAGGTCAGGAGCAAATCAAATTAATTGGGCGCAACTGTAAGGTTGGATGGAATGACTATTTAAAATTTAGAAAGCCATTTGTGGAAAGCGACAACCATGCAATTCCCGCAAGGTCGATAGCCTGATTGAATGGCTTCTTTTTCATTGGCAAAGAAAACCCGGTTGCGTATGTGCATGCGTTTGCCAGATTTACAATTCAGTGAACCATAAATTTTTAAACGGGCATTCCCTGCAAGGGTAATGGCACCCGACTTGATTTTTCGTGTGAGTTCACTTTTGATTATGTCGCTATGTCGCATCATGGAATACAATGCCTAAGGTATAACGTGTTCCTGATTTCACTTCACTCACTCCGTGTTTTACTTTGGCCCGATAATGTCCTTTCGATCCCTGAATGGGCCTAAAGTTGGTAGTAATGATTATCGCGTCACCTTTGTTGGCGTGAATCACCTCAGCTTTGGATTGCGCTCTTGGGATTTGTTCTGTCAGTACCAGTTCGCCCCCTTCGTAGTCCTTTCCTTTTTGTGTGAGCATAAAGATGACCTGAAAAGGAAAGAAAACATCGCCATATAAATCTTGGTGTAAAGTATTGAATCCACCCGCCTCGTATTTTAAAATGAGAGGAGTGGGGCGCACTTGCTGCGCGGCATGACAATTTTCAATAAAGACGTTGTGCTCAGCAGGGAAGGAAGTGTCTATTTTGAGCAACCTCATCCATTGATTAGCAATGTGCGCCAAAGGAGTGTACAAGTTGGTTCTCAATGATTTTACAACAGCAGGCAAGGGGTAATTAAAATATTTGTATTCGCCTTTTCCAAAACGGTAGCGCTGCATATTGATAACGCTGCGGTACAGATGAGGTGCATCGTATTGATGGATTAATGTTTCGCAGTCAGGTTGAGGCAATAGACCGGGCAGTATGGCATAGCCTTTGGTGTTGAGTGTGCTGGCAATTTCGCCCCAATTTTGTGCAGTTGATGTATCCATATTACAAAAATGAGGAAATTACTTTTTGTAATTAACCCGATTCTTGCTGATTCAGGAAACGTGTTATTAGATATTCAGCAACTTCCTGTAGACTTGTAAAGAGAATGAATATAGCCTTACCCTCAGAATTTCGTTTTAAAGAGTGTCTTCACTTTTTGGAACGCTCACCCAGAGAACTCCTGCATAAGGTAGAGGGTGATGCTGTATACAAACTGGTGAATGAAGAAGGTGAAAAAATTCTTTTTAAAGTAACGTCATCCGATGATCACCTGACTGTCGACTTTCCCATTGCGGAACCCAACGATGCGATCAAAAAGAAAATTGAACCCTATATAATAGAGTGGTTTGATTTGGATAAGGACTTGAGGCCTTTTTATGCAATGGCGGCCAACGACCCCCTTTTATCTCATTTGATCAAAAAGTACTTTGGCTACCGCATTGTTGGGCAGCCTGATTTGTACGAATCGCTGGTTTGGGCCGTGCTGGGACAACAAATCAACCTGAGTTTTGCGTATACGCTGAAGCAGCAGTTTGTGCGGGAGTATGGAAAGAAGTTGGTGTATGCCGACAACGAATATTTTTTATTTCCTGAACCTGGCGTTGTGACGCACCTTACGATGGAGGAATTGTTGAAGATTCAGTTCAGCAGACAAAAGGCGCGCTATACGATTAATATTTCAGAAGCATTTTTGGATGGCACCATTTCAAAAGAAAAGTTGAAAGGCTTGTCGTTGGTGGACGCCAAAGAAAAACTGATGAAGATAAAAGGTATTGGCAACTGGACCGCCAACTATGCGTTGATGAAAACATTCCGTTATCCGGATGCTTTTCCACTGGAAGATGCCGGAGTGAGCAATGCAATCAAACAGTTTTTACAGCTGAACAGGAAGCCCACCCTGGATGAGATCAGGGAAGTTTTTGTGAAGTACAAAGGATGGGAAGCTTATGCTACTTTGTATTTGTGGCGCAGTCTCTAGGCATTATTTGAATTTAATTTTATTAAATCATTAACAGTTATGAACGCTCATCAAATGATAATTCTTTTCTAAATTGCGAGGGTGAAGATTTTAATTGTTCTTATCGGGTTTTTAATATTTGTGTCTCCATCGGAGGCCCAAATTCTGGAGAATGCTGAGGAGGCTTTTCAATTGTCTGCGGAAACGCAGAAGCCGGTGTTGTTGATTTTTTCCGGATCCGATTGGTGCGCTCCATGCATTCGCTTTCAGCGTACCGTATTGTCCGATAACCAGTTTTTGCATTATGCAGCGGACCATTTTATTTTGTTGAAAGCAGACTTTCCACAGCGCAAGAAACTTACCAGCAAAATGGTTCAACAAAATGAGGCATTGGCAGAAAAGTATAATCCCAAAGGTCAGTTTCCTCACATTGTACTTCTTCATCCTGATAAGTCTGTCCTGTCCACTTTATTCTATAAGAATCAGGCTTCACAAGAATTCATTTCGCAGTTGAGTTCACATTTTGCTGAATGAGTAATCAAAAAGAATTTCGGAGGGTAGACCGGTTGATGGGCTCTGCTTTTGAATTTATTCTTGTGGCCCCAACTAATACAGGGGAAAAATTACTCGATGAATGTATAGTAGAAGTAAAAAGGATCGAAGCGTTGCTCACTGAGTTTTCTGAAGACTCGCAAACCAGCAGGATTAATGCCGCTGCAGGTAAGCAGGCTGTAACCGTGGACGAAGAGACTTTCCAACTTATTCAACGCTGTGTAGATATTTCCAAATTAACGCAAGGCGCATTTGATATTACAGCGGGAACATTAAAAAGGCTTTATAATTTCAAAGGGGAGTCGTTTGTCCTGCCTGATAAAAAGGCAATAACAAGTACCTTAAGCAAGGTGGGGTATTCTAAAATAAAACTGATTGCTCCAAATCAGGTTGAGTTGCCGAAGGAAGGTATGCGCATTGGGTTTGGCGCGATTGGAAAAGGATATGCAGCTGACAAGGTAAAAAAAATGCTATTGGAAAAAGGCGTTGTAAGCGGTGTGATCAACGCAAGCGGTGACCTCACAGCATGGGGCACACGTTTGGATGGTTCCCTATGGAAGGTGGCTATTGCGGATCCCAGCGACAAAGAAAAGGTGATTGCCTGGATACCAATAAAGCATGCTTCCGTGGCTACCTCCGGAGATTATGAACAATATTTTGAACTTCAGGGAAAAAGGTATTCACACACAATTGATCCTAAGACGGGTTTACCGGTAAGCGGCATAAAAAGTGTGACCATAGTAAGTCCCAGTGCCGAGCTATCGGATGCGCTGGCCACAGCAGTATTTACGATGGGAGTGGAGGTAGGACTACATTTTGTGCAGCAATTACCACAAACACATGTACTCATTGTGGATGATCGCAACAAGGTATTTACTTCAAAAAATATAAATCTTAACTTGAAGGCTTGAAAACAATTCTGCGACTATTCTTTTTCCTGCTCGCGTTGTCCTCGCTGTCGTGCCAGACTGTGAAGCCTTATCAGCGCATGTACCTGAATGATTACGAAATGAAACCAGGCGCACCTGGCGCACGCGGATTTGAGCAATATATGTTCACCATCAGGGAAGGTGGATCTGGAGGAATAGGTGCCCGGACCAGCGGAGGCTGCGGATGTAATTGAGCGCTAGTGAAGAAAAGATACCTCGTACTAGGTTTGATCACCACTGCTTTCACTGCATGGGGTCAGGTAAATCAACAAACCTATGCCAAGAAAAAACTTTCCCACACCGATGTAGAGGTCGTTTTTTCCTATTATAATCAAAACAATGATCACTCTGCCGTTACAGGTGGGATTGGCACTGAAGATTTGCAAGTATATGTTTCTCATTTGTCATTGGACAATATCCGGGATTCTGTGCGCACCGTACATTTTGACATTGGCTTTGATGTGATCAGTTCTGCCTCTACGGATAATATTGATTTTGTACTTTCCTCAGCGTCCAAGCATGATGTGCGTGTTTATACTAGTTTAGGATTCAACAAGGTAGCTAACAATAAAAAAATTACCTGGGGTGCCAATACTTCATTTTCGATTGAATCGGATTACCTGTCGGTGGGGCAATCGTTGTCTATCAATCACATCAACGAAGATCAAACCCGTGAGCTGTCAGCAGTCTTGCAAATGTATTTTGATGATTTGAGATGGGGACGTTATCAATTTGAAGGTGTCCGAGAACTTGTCTATCCGGTTGAGTTGAGAAACAAGGAATGGTTTGATAATTACAGGAGAAACTCTTACAACCTGGTGCTTGGCTGGCTGCAAACCGTCAATCAGCGAATGTCTCTGGGTGTTTATCCCGGGCTTACTTATCAATCCGGATTATTGTCTACGCCCTTCCATCGTGTTTATTTTATTGACAACTCCAAACAAGTTGAAAAGTTACCCACAGGTAGATGGAAGATTCCTGTTGGTGTACAACTCAATACATTTATGGGCCCGCGTTGGATCTTGCGTACTTTCTACCGGTACTACTGGGATGACTTTGGAATATCAGCTCACACCATCAGTTTGGAGGCGCCAGTTAAAATCTCTCGTGTAATTACACTCACTCCATTTATTCGCTTGTACAATCAGCGGCAATCGGACTTTTTTAAACCGTATGCCAGGCATGTACCAACACAGGAGTTTTTCACTTCTGACTATGATCTTTCGGGGTTCAGCAGCAACTCATCAGGTTTAGGATTCAGGTATGCGCCTTATGCACACAAAGGAAGAAATACTTTCAATGCCATCGAATTACGATTTACTCACTACGAACGTTCCGATGGAATGATTGCCAACACCCTTACGTTGCTTGTCAATTACGATAAGGAACAGAAGAAGCAGTAGTTATCGATATGATTGAGCCACTTCGGCTAACCCTTCCTGATAAGTAGTGAGTTTGAAATCGAACGCCTTTTCGAATTTGGAACTGTCGAATAAATAGTCGTGCTCATTTTGATACAACATTTCCGTCATCTCTTTGATGTCGCCAATAAAAAGCCCCGCCATTTGGACCATCCATTTTTTGAGTACCATATAGTTAGGTGCTACTCCAAAGGCTTTAGCCGCCATGTCCATAAACTCTTTTCCGGTAAGTGTATTCTGATCGGTGGGCAGGTGCCACACCTGGTTATAAGCATGGTCGGTATTTCCCAACAACGCTGTTGCTTTGCCGGCATCTGGGGTGTAGGTAAATGAGTGTTTAAGTTGATCAGATATGAACCACTGTGCTTTTTTTCCTTTTGCCAAATTATCAAACACCATAACTTTCAAATAACTCAATGGCGTGTGCGGTCCATAAAAGTCTGCTGCTCTAACAATTTGCGCCTGCAAGTTTCCGTTTTTTACTTCATTCAAAAGAGATGTTTCAATTGTTGCCCTTATCTCTCCTTTCTTACTGCAGGGATTGAATGGAGTTTCTTCAGTCATTTTGCCTTTTACCAGACCGTAAGGATACACGTTACTAAAAAAAACCAGCCTGGCATTGTGCCGTTTGCACCCATCAATCACATTTTGCATAACGATGGGCCATTGTGTTCTCCAGATTGCCGTGCGATAGGGGATGCCCGCAGTGAGGTAAACTACCTTGGATCCCTTTATGGCATCAGCCGTTTGTTGGGCGTCCAACAGGTCGGCCTTCATTAGCTGATCGGTGTCGTTAATTTTTTTTGGATTTCTACTTACCAAACGGATTTCATTGGTATACCGAGGTAAATGCTTGGAGAGGTTGTTGGCGATAACTCCGTTTGCGCCCAGGATGGTTTGCATGGTCTTTTTAAAGTTTGAGACGTATTAATGTAGTTATTATTTTAATGCAGACTAAATTGGACTATTAATTTATCATAACAGAATATGGCCCGTATCACTCTAGAGTTACCATCTCAGTTTATTTTCAGCACTACACTTACTGTGAGAGTGAGTGACATCAATTATGGAGGCCATGTTGGCAATGATGCAATATTGGCCTTGATGCAAGATGCGCGGGTGATTTTTTATCGGACGCTAGGGTTTGCCGGGGAAGTTAGTTTTGAAGGCACGGTTGGTCAGATCATTGCAGATGCAGTAGTTGTTTATAAATCTGAATCCTTTTTGGGAGATCAACTGCAAGTAGAGATTGCGGTAGATGATTTTAATAAATATGGGTTTGACATGTTTTACCTGATCACCAACCTCTCCACAGGCAAGGAAACCGCACGGGGCAAGACCGGAATTGTTTGTTTTGATTACGACAAAAGAAAGGTGGCGTCCATTCCTGAATCCTTATTGACCAAGTTAAAAACCAGCTAATCTGCTTACTCAGTATACCTTTTGTATCCAAATACTACCGACTATTTCAGAGTTGGCCATTTGTACCCCATCATTTTCGTGAGGACAAGCCGCAATGCTTAAATTGTTTATTCGAAATTTTCCTAACTATAAAATATAAGAGATGAGATTAAAACTACTACTGGTATGTGTGATGGCCTATGGCCTTGTAGCTGCTCAGGCACCCAAGCTGTCACCTAAAAAATTAACTGCCCTTAAAAACGAAGCGGCTGAAAAAGTAGATCCGAAATTGGCACAGGTGATGGTGGATAAGATATTCAGTTTTGCCGAGCTGGGGTTTCAGGAATATGAGTCCAGCAAATACCTTACTGAGCTGTTGGAGAAAAACGGTTTCAAAATAGAGAGGGGCATCGCAGGTATTCCAACCGCCTGGACAGCTACGTGGGGTAGTGGAAGTCCTGTTATTGCTTTGGGTAGTGATGTGGATTGCATACCTAAAGCCTCCCAAAAACCTGGCGTAGCCTATCATGATCCTATCGTAGAGGGAGCTCCTGGCCATGGCGAAGGACATAATTCTGGTACTCCTCTGAACATTGCCGCGGCATTGGCGGTAAAACAAATCATGGAGCGCGATAAAATTCCTGGCACTTTGATGATATGGCCTGGTATCGCTGAAGAGCTTGTAGGAACGAAAGCCTATTATACCAGGGATGGTTATTTTGATAATGTAGACATCTGCTTGTTTACGCACGTAGGGTCTAACCTGGGTGTTACATACGGTCCCGCGTCAGGAACAGGATTAATTTCTGTCGAATATACCTTTGAGGGAGAAGCAGCCCACTCGGCAGGTGCCCCATGGAGAGGACGCAGTGCTGCAGATGCTGTGGAGTTGATGAACATCGGATGGCAGTATCAGCGAGAGCACCTGGAGCCATTGCAACGTTCTCACTCTGTGATTACCAACGGAGGTGATCAACCCAACGTGGTTCCTAGTAAAGCATCAATCTGGTATTATTTTAGAGAGATTACCTATCCTAATATCATGAAGTTATATGAAAATGGAAATCGCATAGCAGATGGAGCTGCAATGATGACCAATACAAAAGTTACGCACAGGACATTGGGTTCGGCATGGCCACGCCACTTCAACCAACCCGTAGCTGAAGCCATGAATGAAAACATCAAGGTAGTTGGACTTCCTGCATGGAGTGCGGAAGATCAAATGTTAGCCAAAGCCATTCAGCGCGAAGTAAAATCTAAAAATGATACGACAGGAATGCCAAGCAAATTGGATGAATTTAAAGCGCCTGATGCGGAGCCTCGCAGTGGAGGATCAGATGACATTGGTGACATCTCCTGGAAAGTGCCTACTGTAACCATGCGTTTTCCATCCAATGTACCAGGACTGCCCGGGCACCATTGGGCCAATGCCGTGGCCATGGCAACGCCCATCGCACATAAAGGTGTGGTAACAGGTGCAAAGGTTCAGGCAATGACCATTATTGATTTATTGACTAAACCAGAGCTGGTTGCCAAAGCCAAAGATTATTTTGACAACGTGCAAAAGGCAAAGCAGCAATACAAGCCAATGATTACCAAGGAGGACAAACCTGCCACTTACCTGAATGCAGAGATCATGAAACAGTATCGTCCGGAGTTGGAGAAATTCTACTATGATGAAACGAAGTATGGTTCTTATTTGGAGCAGTTGGGCATCAAGTATCCAACTGTAAAAAAGTAATCCGCCATTACTTGCAAAACGAAGCAATCACCTTACCTGGAGATTGCTTCGTTTTTTTAGAAGTAAGCTCAGTTTTTTTGAATTTCTAACTTCTGACAAGGGCTGGCATCAAGCCCACCAGCATCATCAGGTCTTCGTCAGCAATTATTTTCTTTTGATCTGCAATGGTGAGAAAATTTTCATAAAGCAGATTCAGCTCTTCTCCATCAAACTGATAGCCTAAAAGAGCTGTGCGATGTTTTAAAGCGGCCCTACCACTTCTGGCTGTGAGTACAATTGAGGAGGAAGGTACACCTACTTTGGCGGGATTAATGATCTCGTAATTTTCTGCATGCTTTAAAAAACCATCCTGATGAATGCCAGAACTATGTGCAAATGCATTGCTACCCACAATAGCTTTGTTGGGCTGTACTGGCATGCGCATCATGCCTGAAACCAGCTTACTGATGGCGTATATCTTTTCAGGTTTGATATTGGTATGACAATTTAAATTGGAGTGCGTATCGAGGATCATGGCAACTTCTTCCAGTGAGGTATTGCCTGCCCGTTCACCAATTCCGTTGATCGTTACTTCGGCTTGCCGGGCTCCATGGCACAATCCACTGATTGTGTTGGCCGTAGCCATTCCCAAATCGTTGTGACAATGAATCGAGATGACAGCATTGTGAATATTGCTTACATGTTCAGTAAGATATTGAATACGTTTGCCAAATGCATCAGGTAAACAATAACCTGTAGTATCAGGGATGTTGACCACATCTGCACCTGCAGCAATTACCGCTTCAATCATTTCTGCCAGAAATGCAAGGTCCGCCCTGCCTGCATCTTCTGCGTAGAACTCCACTTCATGGCCTTTTTCTTTGGCATAAGCAACAGCCCATACTCCTTGTTCCAGCACCTGTTCCCTCGAACTAAAAAATTTATTTTTGATATGCACATCGGAAGAACCAATTCCCGTATGAATTCTCCCGCGATTGGCATAGCGCAATGCTTCGGCAGCACAATCGATGTCTTCTTTTTTGGCGCGCGTGAGTGCACACACCACTGTTTCCTTCAGCACTTTGGATACTTCTACTACAGACTGAAAATCACCAGGGCTTGAAATAGGAAATCCCGCTTCAATGACATCTACCCCGAGTGCTTCCAGCTCCCGAGCGATGGCAACTTTTTCTTTGGTGGTTAACTGGCATCCAGGCACTTGCTCCCCATCGCGAAGGGTGGTGTCGAATATTTGTATTTGCTTACTCATGATTTTTGAATTAGTTGGTAGGTGTGGTTTCTCTTATGCCAATTCCTTGAGCAATTCGATCGCCCATTTCTTCCGTGCTTAATATTTTGTCTTTGGCTGTTTTGTTATTGGCAATGTCTATTGTTCTGAACCCCTCTTTTAAAGTTTGGGAGACAGCGTCAATTATACTTTGAGCCTCCTCCTTCATGTTGAAGGAAATGTCGAGCATCAATGCAGCAGAAAGAATAGAGGCCAGGGGATTGGCAATTCCTTTTCCAGTGATGTCGTGAGCGCTGCCATGGATGGGTTCATATAATCCAACGGAATCACCAATAGATGCCGATGCGAGCATTCCCATGGATCCAGCAATTTGCGAAGCTTCATCTGTGAGAATGTCTCCGAATAAATTTCCTGTGAGTACTACGTCAAAGCTGCGAGGTGACTGAATCAGCTTCATGGCAGCAGTATCAACAAACATATGTGTCAACTTCACTTCCGGGTAGTCTTGGCTTACCTCCTGTACCACAGCGCGCCAAAGTCTGGAGCTCTCCAGCACATTCGCTTTGTCTACCGAAGTGACATGGCACTTTCTGTTTTTTGCAGCAGTAAAGGCTTTGTGCGCAATCCTTTCTATTTCATACCTGGAATAGATCATGACATCGAAGGCTGTATTGTCATTGTCTTTTCTTCCTCTTTCCCCAAAGTAGACATCGCCAGTAAGCTCTCTGAAGAACAGGATATCTGCACCTTTTAGAATCTCTGGTTTAATGCTTGACGCTTCCAGTAATTCATCAAAAAGTTTTATTGGACGCAGGTTGGCATAAAGTCCTAGTTCTTTTCTCATTTTGAGCAATCCTTGCTCCGGCCTTACTTTTAGAGAGGGATCGTTATCGTAATGCGGGTGTCCTACCGCACCGAATAAAATGGCATCTGCATTTTTTAAAATGGATAGGGTTTTATCTGGCAGTGCATTTCCTGTTGCCAGGATGGCATCATGCCCAATAAGGGCTTCGTTGAATTCAAACTGATGACCAAAAGTGGCTGCTATTTTTTCAAGCACCTTTCTTCCTTCTGCTGTTACTTCTTTTCCTATGCCGTCACCGGGAAGTATAGTTATCTTCTTCATTACGATAATTCAAATTGTTTAATGTCTTCTCGTAGACTCAATAAATAATCGATGTCATCATATCCATTGATCATGCACGATTTTTTATAAGGATTGATTTCAAAGTCTGCTGATTGATTTTCAAACGAAATGGTTTGTGCTTTCAGGTTCACCGTAATGGCGGTGGCAGGATTTTTATTAACGGCATGAATTAATGATTGTAAGAAGGTGTCATTAACCACAATGGGTAGCAATCCATTGTTCAGCGCATTGTTTTTAAAGATATCGGCAAAAAAACTGGATACCACCACGCGAAATCCATAATCATAAAGTGCCCAGGCTGCATGCTCTCGGCTGCTACCACAGCCAAAATTTTTACCAGCGATTAAAATTTTACCCTGATAAATTTTGTTGTTCAATACGAAATCAACCATAGGTTGACCGTTGCTGTCATAGCGCCAATCCCGAAACAGATTATCACCAAAACCTTCTCTGGTGGTGGCTTTTAAAAAACGCGCAGGAATAATCTGATCGGTATCCACATTCTCGTCAGGAAGGGGGACTGCCGTACTCTTTATCGTATTAAATTTTTCTTTCATTTTATTTAAGTGGTTTACGGTTGACAATATTCACTTGACTAGTGAGGCACTTTGTCAACTTTTGATATTTTCATCAGCTCTCTCACATCAGTTACCCTGCCAGTAATGGCTGCAGCTGCGGCACTCAGTGGGCTGGCCAAAAATGTTCTCGATTGAGGTCCTTGCCGACCTTCAAAATTTCTGTTGGAGGTAGAGATACAATACTTGCCAGCGGGTATCTTGTCTTCATTCATACCCAGGCAGGCGGAGCACCCCGGGCTTCTCAATTCAAAACCAGCGGCTTCAAAAATTTTATCAAGGCCTTCTCTCTGCGCCTGATCTTGTACTTGCTTTGATCCCGGCACAATCCACACCTCCACCCCTTCTGCTTTCTTTTTCCCATTAACGATGGAGGCAACCAGTCTCAAATCTTCGATACGTGCGTTGGTGCAACTTCCGATAAAGACATAGTCAATGGGTTTGCCGAGTAATTGAGAGCCCGGCTCCAGTCCCATATAATGCAGTGACTTAATGAACGAAGGTTTTTCACTGATATCTTTTAGTTCTTCTGCTGTTGGAATTCGGTCTGAAATTCTGATGCCCATACCCGGGTTGGTACCGTAGGTGATCATTGGCCCGATGTCAGTTGCATCGAATGAAAGGACTTTGTCAAATTGAGCGTTCTCATCAGACCTGAGCTGCTTCCATTCTTCAACTTTTTGGTTGAAGGCATCACCATGTGGTGCAAATTTTCTTCCCTTGATGTAATTGAAAGTGGTTTCATCGGGTGCAATCATACCTCCCCGGGCACCCATTTCGATGCTCATGTTGCAGATGGTCATCCGTGCTTCCATAGAAAGGTGTACAATGGTGTCGCCAGCATACTCTACAAAGTACCCCGTAGCACCACTGGATGAAATTTTTGAAATGATGTAAAGAATAATGTCTTTGGCTAAAACGCCTTTTCCCAATTCGCCATTGATTTCAATTTTCATGCGTTTGGGTTTGTGCTGCAGAATGCATTGTGTTGCAAGCACTTGTTCCACCTCGCTGGTACCAATACCAAAAGCAATAGCGCCAAAAGCTCCGTGGGTGGAGGTGTGACTATCACCACAAACGATGGTCATGCCAGGCTGAGTAAGTCCAAGTTCTGGTCCTATGATATGAACAATTCCCTGAAAAGGATGTCCCAAGTCATAAAGTGTGATGCCAAAGTCTTTGCAGTTCTTTCTCAGTGTTTCAACCTGATGACGAGACAAGGCTTCTTTAATGGGAAGGTGTTGATCTTTGGTGGGCACATTGTGATCTGCAGTTGCAGTGGTACGCTCCCTATTGAATACACCTATGCCTCGTTTTTTCAATCCGTCAAAAGCCTGAGGACTTGTAACCTCATGGATGAAATGACGATCAATGTAAAGTGGATCGGGGTATCCTTCGCGTGATGTAACTATGTGTTTGTCCCAGATTTTATCAAAAAGTGTTTTTGGCATCAGCTTATAACAATCGTTAGTTTGGTATGGTCCTAAAAAAACAAAACCGTGCCGATGGAAATCGGCACGGTTTCAGTTGACGGTTTAGGTTTAGTTTATTTACATCCTATTTTGAATTCATTGACAAGGTGTATAAAGTTGAGGTTTAGGTCAATGAAATCCTTGAAAATATTTTTCATGCCTGACAAGCGTTTGGTAGCTAAATGCTTAAATTTAAAATTCAGGGTAAATTATCTTAAATCAAATTTCGACTATGAAGTCCTTATCTATCGCATTCGTTTTACTTTTTTCACTGGAAGCATTTGCGATTGAGTCTGACTCACTGAAGATGTCACATTGGATTTCTACAGCAAGGCAACAAATGAATCTTGATGCGAACCAGGGTAAAATCTATCTTGACTCATTACATTTTTTTCTTGAAACACATACTGGCTACCTTTTTCAGGAAGGAGAGTACCATAAACTTTTGGCCATCTACTATTATCGCAAAAACCTATACGACAGTTCACTAATTCATTATAACATAGCCAATAAAAAATTCAATGCACTGAATAATACCTTAGAACAAGCAAAAATTTCTGTAAATGTTTCCATGATTTATAACAGGAAAGGAGAGTATAAGGAAACAATCGATTATGCCTCGAGTGCACTTACTTTGTTTGAACAACTGGATGACAAGAAGGGTATGGGTATTTCTTTGAACATCATTGGTCAGGTTTATTTTGCCAATGGTGATTTTAAAAACGCAGCTAAATATTTTAAGCGGTATATCAATAATGCGATCCTGACTCAAGACAGCACCGAGATTGCAAGTGGTTATGCCAATCTTGGTTCTGCTTTTTCAAAACAGCAGAATTATGATTCTTCTCTGTATTACACCAAGAAGGCTTTGTCCATTCAAATGAAACTCAATGCGCTGTATAGCATTGGCAATGCCTTGCAAAATATGGCTACGGACTTTCAGAAAAAGGAAATGCAGGATTCGGCCACTTATTATTACGAAAGAGCTGCCGAGTACTATGAAAAGGTAGACAGCAAAGCGGGACTGGCAGAGGTTTATTTCAATTTAGGCGTTACCGAAGCACTGAGAGGGAATTTTAATAAGGCCATAGTTTTACAGGAGAAATCTTTGGGAATATCTCGACAAATAGGGGAATTATTTTTGCAAAAAGAAAACCTATTCAATCTGTCTAAAAATTACGAGCGGATAGGACTTAGGGATAAGGCATTTGATTTGTATAAAGCTTATGATGTATTGAGTGATTCCATTTTAAATGAAAACAATAAAAGATACATTGAGGATATCAATGCCAAATACGAAACGGAAAAGAAAGAGCAGCAAATTGTGATGCAACAAATTGCGTTGGATCAGCAGCAGGCACAAATAAAGTTTAATTACGCTATCATTGTTGCAATGTGCTTTGGCTTGCTATTGCTTGTAATCATTTTTCTGCTCTTAAGAAATAAAGCGAGAAAGAAACAGGAATACTTAAAAGCTGAAAATGACCTTAAGCTAAGGGAGGCTTACATCAATGCCTCTATTCAATCACAGGAGTCTGAAAGAAAACGGTTTGCTCAGGATTTACACGATGGAATGGGGCAATTGATTTCTTCACTCAGATTGTTGTTGGGAAGTATAAATGAAAATGCTACAACAGAGTCACGACTGAAAGTAGTTTCCAAATCAGAGACAATCATTGATGAGATGCAAAAGGAGATCCGGGGCATTGCATTTAATCTAATGCCGCAGACATTAATTCAACACGGTCTTGTGCCAGCACTAAAAGAAATGGCATTGAGGATTAACTCTACGGGCCGGGTAATGGTATTGGTGAATTCCTTCGATACTCCAGATCGTTTATCAGAGGTACAGGAAATTTCCCTTTATCGGACTGTACAGGAGTGGGTGAATAATATTTTGAAGTATGCTGAGGCAACGCAAATAGAGATACAAATTGTAGGGCACGGAGATGAGCTCAACATTACAATTGACGACAATGGTAAAGGCTTTGATGTGACTGTTTTGGAAAAGAGCACAGGAAATGGATGGAGAAATATCCTTTCGAGGGTAAAGTTGCTTCATGGTGAGGTAGAAGTAGACTCCAGCAATGGGCGAAACGGAACAATACTTATTGCCAAGGTACCCCTGACGATACCAGAGGAGGGTAGGGTGGCGAACAAGGACAACAAAATACCCATTGGTACGGATGGAATTACCGTTCGTTAGATTGTATCCTTGCGACTATGCGCAAGGCAGGTATCTTTGATTTCTGGAGAAAGAAAAAAATGGAAGGTATGAGAATACTTCTTGTTGATGATCATGCTATTCTAATTGATGGTATACAAAGCCTGCTGGAACGAGCAGGATATCAGATAGTATGTCAGGCAGAAAGTGCCGAAATGGCTTTGGAGTTTCTCAAGAAGAATGAAGTTGACCTAATGATTACGGACTTCAATATGCCAGGAATGGATGGGTTGTCCCTCATACACACGGTAAAAAGACTTAATGCCAACATTAAAATCATATTGTTGAGCATGCACGATGAAGTACACCTGGTAAAGGAAATATTAAAGGCAGGCATCAACGGTTATGTGTTGAAAAAAGATACTCAGCATGAATTGTTGCAGGCGATTAAAGAAGTAGCTGCCGGGAAAGTATTTCTGAGTAATGACATCAACAAACTATTGATTGTAAACCTTCAAAACCCTGATGAAGGAAAATTACTAACGGATCGGGAACGCGAAATCGTTAAATTGATAGCCAAAGAGTATACCAATAAACAGATTGCCGAAGAGCTGTTTATCAGCGAAAGAACAGTAGAAACTCACCGAAAGAACATTTTTAAAAAGACGGGCACCAACTCCCTGGTAGGCCTCATCAAGTTTGCCTACGCGAACAACCTCATCTAATTCTTGCGGGTTTACGGTATATAGAAATGCGGTGATAAGGGTATTATATCCCCCTAAACCATTGCTGATCTTTATATCGTGAAACCAAACCCCCAATCGTTATGAAACCTGATAGAATTTTGATAAAAATAGGAGCTACGATAATCGCTCTGATATTCTCATTACAGATGCACGCACAATTGATCACTGATAAGGTGATTGATGTAGGTCAGATGGGTTCTAAAGACCTCAATGAGGCACCGAAAAAGGTATTTATCAAAAACTTCAAAGTGTACTACCAGATGATTGCTGAAGCTGAGAAAACCATTCATGGTGGACGTCAGTTTGGTGGTGGTTCTTATACTGGTGATGCAACAGCTCGATTAGCTGTAGGAGTAGAGGGCATTGAACCGGAGGAACTTCAGCAATTGACGAATAAGCTATACAATGACTATGTTGCTAAATTGAAAAGCCTTGGATTGGAAGTATACAATTCCAGGGATTACAAAGATTTGGAATCTTTTGCTGACGATGAATTATTGGACGGACCAAGGATTAATGAAGAGCAAGTAGAAGGAAGTTTGATGGTAGTGCCTGATGGATTTTCTTATTATGTTAAAAGAGTAACTAAGAAAGGAAAGGAAAAGGGAAGCTTTATTTCCAATTTGGGGGGTGCAGAAAACTCAGAGTTTTTATCATCCATATATCATAAAGGGCTTCCTAAAGTTTCAAAGGATTTAGATGATATGATTGTGGTAGATGTAGCCATTAATGTTCCAAGTATCTATTTGGATCCTAAGTCTGCTTTGGGCACGGTCAAAATTAAAGGAGGTGCCAACTTGAGGATGGAAAATGCAAGAGCCACTTATGTTTCGGGTAAATCACCTAAGCCCGGTGCAGCTGCTCCCGATAAATACATTGAAGTGATGCTGAAAGAACCAGTGCAAATTAGTGGCGTTTTTGCTGAGCAGGAATTTAAGTCTCAGGCAAAGAAGCAAGTTACTACTGTTCCCTCTTATGCTTCCTTCTTTTCAGTAGCCAACTCAAAGGTGGAGTTAAGTAATACTATTGCCTGCAAATCTGAAGACTACACCCGCGAGGTGGGTAATGCAATGACTGAATTTCTAAACCTCTCAATTGATAAACTAAAAATTGGTTTGAGTGGTGAGAAGGTAAAATAGTTATTCAATAATAGGATATACCCATCAACTTAAATGTTGATGGGTATTTTTTTAAAGGCTCAGTTCACTTTGTAATCTTCATAAAGATTAAGAAGTCAGATACATCATATCGTACCCAGTAAAGCTGATAGTGTATACATTATTTCGCTTTATAAACGTAATAGAAGAGGAGTTAGTTAAAATTTCACCGTGCTATTACACCAGATACTCAAATAAATTTTCGTTCTGATTGACCAGCGTGAAGTTGATTTTTTCTGAGTTCATACGGCTTACTAACAAATGGAAATCACTTGCATCTTTCACTTCAATACCGATCAAAGCTGGCCCTGTCTCTTTGTTGTGTTTTTGAATAAACTCAAAACGAACAATATCATCTTCAGGGCCAAGGATATGATTTACAAATTCCTTAAGTGCTCCGGGGCGCTGAGCAAAACGCACAATGAAATAATGTTTTAATCCTTCATGTAACAGCGATCTTTCTTTAATCTCCTGCATGCGATCGATGTCATTATTACCACCACTGATCACACAAATTACAGTTTTGCCCTTTAGATGATGGGCATACTGCTCAAGGGCTGCAATGCTTAGTGCCCCTGCAGGTTCGGCTACAATAGCGTCTTCCGTATAAAGTTGGAGAATCGTAGAGCTTACTTTCCCTTCGGGTACTAAAAGCATTTCACTGATGGCATCTTTACAAAACTCAAAAGTGATATCACCAACTTTCTTTACAGATGCGCCATCTACAAAATTTTCAATTTTGTCTAATACCACCGGATGGCCAGCCTTCAAAGCTTCAGTCATCGATGGTGCTCCCTGTGGCTCTACACCAATTATTTTTGTTTGCGGAGAAAATGTGTTTAGATAACTTGAAACACCGGCACAAAGGCCACCGCCACCAACAGGAACAAAAATATAATCAATATTGGGTTGGTCTGCCAGAGTTTCTTTGGCTACCGTTCCCTGTCCTTCAATTATCTTTAAATGGTCGAAGGGAGGGATAAACTCCATCTTATGATTTTTGGCATGAAGAAGAGCGTGATATTGACATTCATCGAAGGTATCTCCAATCAAAATGATCTCAACATTCTCTCCACCAAACATCCTCACCTGGTTGATCTTTTGCTTAGGTGTAATAGAGGGCATGTAAATTACTCCTTGAATTTTTAACTCACGGCATGAAAAAGCAACACCTTGTGCATGGTTGCCCGCGCTTGCACAGACCACGCCATTTCTTCGCTGGGCAGGAGAAAGACTTTGAATAAGATTGTATGCACCCCGAATTTTATAGGAACGTACATTTTGTAAATCTTCTCGTTTCAAGTACAGATCGCATCCATACTTTTCAGATAGCTTGCGATGGTACTGCAAGGGAGTTTTGATGACTACCTTTTGTAGCAATGCCGAAGCTGAGTCGATGTCTAAGTACTTTAATTCTCTTTTAATCATTCTGTGTAGAATTGACAGTTGACAATTTAGCAATTGACAATGGACATCTTGTCAATTGGCTATTGCCAACTGCCTATTTGATTTAGTCTATCATACTCGCCTCTACATTTGCTTTTTCTGGTCTTAGCTTACGTACGGCAGCGCCAGCTTGCCATAATTCACTTTCACGCAATTCTCTCAATTCCTCAGAAAGCTTTTCGCGGTAGTCCGGTTGACTGCACTTGTCAATAGTGCGTTGGGCTTCTGCTCCACTTTCTACACTATCATACAGCTCTTTGAACACAGGTAGTGTTGCAGCCTTGAATTTTTTCTTCCAGTCCAACGCACCACGTTGAGCGGTGGTAGAACAATTGGCATACATCCAATCCATTCCGTTTTCGGCCACCAGCGGCATCAAGCTTTGCGTAAGCTCTTCTACGGTTTCATTAAAAGCTTCTGAGGGTGAATGCCCTTTGGATCGAAGTACTTCATATTGCGCTTCAAAGATTCCTGCTATGGCACCCATCAATGTACCACGCTCTCCTGTAAGATCGGAGTATACTTCTTTCTTAAAATCAGTTTTAAATAAATATCCAGACCCAACACCAATTCCCAGTGCAATGGCTTTTTCTTCTGCATTGCCTGTAGCATCCTGAAAAACAGCGTAGCTAGAATTGATTCCTTTGCCTTGCAAAAACAGGCGTCTTACTGAAGTTCCAGATCCTTTGGGGGCTGCCAACACCACATCGATGTCGGAAGGGGGTACGATCCCTGTCTTTTCTTTAAAGGTGATGCCAAACCCGTGAGAGAAATACAAAGTTTTTCCAGCCGTCAAATGGGGTTTTACCTTTGGCCACAACGCAATCTGACCTGCATCGGAGAGTAAGTACTCAATAACTGTACCCTGTTTTACAGCGTCCTCAATATCAAAAAGGGTTTCACCTGGAACCCAACCATGTGAAACAGCTTTGTCCCAGGTCTTAGATCCTTTGCGTTGTCCTACAATCACGTTAAATCCATTGTCACGCAGGTTTAATGCTTGTGCAGGCCCTTGAACTCCATAACCTATGATTGCTATTGTTTCATTACTCAATACATCCAGCGCTTTTTCCATTGGGAACTCTTCACGGGTCACTACCTCTTCTAATGTTCCTCCGAAATTAATCTTTGCCATAATTCTATTTATTTAATGTTTGGTTTAGGTCCTTTTAATTTAGTACAACTTCTTTGCTGTTTCGATCATTGATCTCATGAAATAATTCGTCACCCGAATGATAGTTGACATACTCCACTTCGATCAGTTTTTCCAATTGATGTTTTACTTTTTCAATCATCTCTGGCGTGGTATATAAAAGCAAGGTTGCTCCGCCTTTGTGAAAGTCATGACTAACTTCGTGAGCGACCAATTTTTTAATTCGAACGCGCCTCCGGTTAAGCACATTAACGATCCTGTTAAGGATAGAGAAATTGTTCTCAGCGGATAGTTCAAGTGAATAATCTTGTTTCATAATTAATTTATTTTTTCCAACAACATGTCTGCAACGCCTGCTCCTGTAGGAATCATCGGAAATACGTTGTCTTCCTTGCCTACCACAACCTCCAAAAAATGGGAGGTTTTGGATTCGAGCATTTCATGGAGCATAGGCAATAGTTCATTTCGTTGGGTTGCTCTTCTTGCAGGGATGTTGTACGCTTCTACGAGTTTTACGAAATCGGGATTGGTCATTTCAGTTGAGGAGTAGCGTTTATTGTGAAACAATTCCTGCCATTGACGTACCATTCCCAGAAAGCTATTGTTGAGCACCAAAATCTTAACAGGAATATTGTATTGCATAATGGTGCCCAATTCCTGAGGTGTCATTTGAAAACCTCCGTCACCAATCACTGCCACAACCTGTTTATGCGGCTTTGCTAATTTGGCCCCCATTGCTGCAGGCAGTGCAAATCCCATAGTACCTGCTCCACCGGAAGTAACATTGGTTCTGGGGTCTTTGTATTGGTAGTAGCGTGAAGCAATCATTTGGTGCTGACCCACATCTGTCACTAAAATGGCATTTCCATTTGTAAGGTTGGAGAGATGGTGGATGACCTCTGCCATTTTCATTTCGCCACCAGGATCAAACTCAGGACTCACTACTTTATCATACTCGAGTTGGTTGAGTTTTTTAAAGGAATTCATCCAGTCATTATGCTTTTTGGCTTTGCACAAATCCGTTAATGCAAGTAAGGCTTCCTTCGCATCAGCATGGATGGGCACATCGGCTTTTATAATCTTATTGATTTCAGCCCGGTCTATTTCAACATGAACTACTTTTGCCTGTGTGGCATACTTGGCTACGTTGCCGGTAACCCTGTCATCGAAGCGCATGCCCACTGCAATCAACACATCGCATTCGTTGGTATTTACATTGGGGCCATAATTTCCGTGCATGCCCAGATAGCCCACATAGTTGGGATGATCGGTAGGAAATGCCCCAAGTCCTAATAATGTACAAGCCACAGGAATCCCGGTCTTTTCTGAAAAATGAAGTAGTGCCTGAACGGCTCCTGAAAGCAAGACACCCTGACCAGCCAATAGATAAGGTTGCTTTGCGTTATTAATTAAGGTGGCAGCTTCTTCAACTTGTTCTAGTGGCAAATCAGGTTTTGGTTTATAGGTCCTGATGTGTTCGCATTTTTTGTATTCGAATGACTCGAGTATTTCATTCTGCGCATTTTTTGTAATGTCGATTAATACAGGGCCCGGCCTACCGAAGCGTGCGATATAAAAAGCTTTGGCTACAGCCGATGCAATGTCTTTGGCTTCGGTGATTTGTACATTCCATTTGGTTACAGGATTGGTAGTGTTAATCACATCGATTTCCTGAAAGGCATCTGTACCCAAGAGGTGAGCAAACACCTGCCCTGTGATGCAAACAACCGGAGTTGAATCAATCAAAGCATCGGCCAAACCAGTGATCAGGTTGGTAGCGCCAGGTCCTGATGTGGCCAAAGCAACACCCACTTCTCCTGATACCCTTGCGTAACCTTGTGCTGCGTGAATAGCACCTTGTTCATGACGGACAAGAATATGATTTAATTTATCTGAATAACCATAGAGCGCATCATATACAGGCATGATAGCACCACCTGGATAGCCAAACAATGTAGTAACACCTTCTTCCATCAAGCATTGAAGCAATGCTTCTGAGCCTGAAATTTTTTGATGTGTTTGCTCTTTCTTCTTAGTCCTCGTCAGTAACGCATCCATCCGCAGCAGTCTTTACTTGTTTTGCATATTTATAGAGTACACCATTATGCACCCGCAGGCCAGGTGTTTGAAAAGTTGATTTTCTGATCACTAAAGTTTTTTCATCTACTAATAAGTTTAACTGATGGTTTCTCACATCAATTTCTATCCAGTCGCCATCTTCAACTAAAGCAAGCAATCCGCCATCAAACGCTTCTGGCGTAATGTGCCCCACCACAAACCCATGTGTCCCTCCGGAAAATCTTCCATCTGTGATCAGTGCAACATTTTTTCCAAGCCCAGCCCCCATGATGGCGCTGGTGGGTTTTAGCATTTCGGGCATACCTGGTGCTCCCTTGGGGCCAACATACCTGATGACTACCACATCCCCTTCTTTTACTTTTCCTGAGGCAATGCCATTGATTAATTCAAACTCACCATTAAAAACACGTGCTCTGCCTTTGAACTTCTCACCTTCTTTGCCTGTGATCTTAGCCACCGATCCTTTTTCGGCCAGGTTGCCATAAAGAATTTGCAGGTGACCTGATTTTTTAATGGGTTTTTCCAACGAAACGATAATGTCCTGCTTCTCGAAATCCATGGAAGGGATATTTTGTAAATTCTCGGCCACTGTCTTACCAGTTACGGTCAAACATTCAGGATGTAACAGTCCATTGTCAAGAAGGTATTTCATTACCACGGGTGTACCTCCAATTTTGTGCAGGTCTTCCATCAGGTATTTTCCACTCGGTTTCAAGTCGGCAATCAGGGGAGTGCTGTCAGATAGGCGTTGAAAGTCGTCTTGTGTTAGTTTTAAACCCACCGATCTGGCCATAGCAATTAAGTGCAACACTGCGTTGGTGGATCCGCCCAACGCCATCACGATGGTAACGGCATTTTCAAAAGCTCTCATGGTCATGATGTCACGAGGCTTGATGTCTTTTTCTAAAAGAAAGTGAATGGCCTCACTTGCAGTCTTGCATTCTGCAGACTTTTCTTTACTCAACGCAGGATTGGAAGAGGAGTAGGGCAGTGCCATACCCAATGCCTCGATGGCAGAGGCCATTGTATTGGCGGTGTACATACCGCCACATGCACCGGCACCGGGACAGGCATTCTGGATGATGCCTTTATAATCTTCATCCGAAAGTTTATTGGCCATCTTTTCACCCAGGGCTTCAAAAGCCGAAACGATGTTCAATGGTTTTCCTTTCCAGTGTCCACCGGCTATGGTGCCACCATACACCATAATGGCAGGCCTGTTCAATCTGCCCATGGCAATCAGCGACCCGGGCATATTTTTATCACAGCCTACTACAGCGATCAGCCCGTCATAATATTGTGCATTGCAAACGGTTTCAATGGAATCAGCAATTACTTCTCGACTAACCAAAGAGTAGCGCATGCCTTCCGTGCCATTGGAGATGCCATCACTCACTCCAATAGTATGAAAAACCAATCCCACCAGATCCTGATCCCATACCGCCTGTTTTACTTCTTGCGCCAGTGCGTTGAGATGCATATTGCAGGTGTTTCCGTCAAAGCCAGTACTAACAATTCCTACCTGTGCTTTTTTTAGATCATGTTCAGTCAGGCCTATGCCATACAACATGGCTTGCGCAGCAGGCAACGTACTGTCTTGGGTAATCGTTTTACTGTATTTGTTCAGCTCCATCTTAATTCAATATTCAAGGTTCAAAGTTTGTAGTGTTGCGTAATTTTGAATTTCAAACTTTGAATTTTAATTATCATACGATCACGTAGCTGTAGCTCTTATCCAATACAAGGCATCGATAAGCTTCCTGAACAATAGCACCCATCGACTCTTTCCATGGCTTACTAAATTTTTGTCCTTCGATGGATTCGATACCAATGACTTCGGCAGCGGTACCGCAGAAGAAGGCACTGTCGGCATCGAACAAATCTTCAGGCTTGAAAAGTTTTTCTTCAACCCTCAAATCCAACTCGGAACAAATTTCCAACACGGTTTGACGCGTAATGCCTGGAAGAATACTGCCTCGTGGTGGTGTGTAGAGTACACCATCCTTTTCGTAGAAGAAATTGGCACCAGGACCTTCGGCAACAAACCCTTCGATATCGAGCAGGAGCCCTTCATCAAAACCACGTTGTTTGGCCTCGGTAGTTGCCAATATAGAGTTTACATAATGGCCACAAGCTTTAGCTTCTACCTTGAATGATTTAGGATTAGGCCTTTGATAGGACGAGATGCAAACTTTTAAAAGCTGGTCACCCAGGTATTTTCCCCATTCCCAAGATGCAATCATCAATGAAACTTCATGCGGACTGGTGAGTGACATATTCGGACTACAAAAAACCAGTGGACGCACGTACGCATTGCTTTGGCTATTTCTCGCCAGTACTTCGTAGGTGGCTTGTGTGAGTTCTTCGGGATCATAATTGAGTGGTATGCCTACCAGTGATGCACTTCGGAGCAATCGCTCATAGTGTTCACGTGCTTTAAAAATTTTCACGCCATTCACAGTTTGATAAGCGCGTATTCCTTCGAATACGCCATAACCGTAGTGAAGTGTTTGACTGAAGAGGTCGGTTTTTGCGTCCGCTGCTTTTACGAATTTTCCATTCAGGAAAAGTGTCGTGTCGTTAGTGTAGTACATACTTTAGAACAATCGTTAGTTTGTTAAAACCCATATAAAACAAAACCGCCCCAATTTCTCGGGGCGGTTTATTATTCAGTTTAAAATAATAGTATCACCACCCCGGTTTTCGAAGAATAATGACGCTAATAATGACAAGCACACCCGTGATCGAATTGATCAGGGAGTTGGTTATTTCGTATCGCTGCGTTGTGTTCATCTTCACTTTTTGCTTGTGCTGTAGTACAAGGATGGAGATTTTTTCAACTGATTCAAACTAAAAAATTAAAAAAAGTTTAAGTGGAGGGTTAACAAACGTTAGGTAAGAGGTTGATTTACGCGCTTTATGTAGGAATTTTCATAGTTGAATTTTTGGTCTATTGGAATAACTGACCACTGATTTTGCACTTCAGATCTGCCGTGATAAAAATTTATTTTGAGGCATCATTTTTTTAGCAACCAGAGCGCTAAAATGCCTGTTAACCACCTTTTGTATTAATTAAGCAACTGGTATACAATGTATTACAGCGAGCAATGAATTTTTAGTAAATACTAAAATATTTAGTAATATTGCTTAATGGATCTTCGCAATGTCATACACCTGGATTTGGACGCTTTCTTTGTAGCGGTAGAATGCAAACTGCACGATGGGCTTAAAAACAGACCTTTAATAATAGGAGGCAGCAGCAGGCGAGGTGTGGTGGCGGCTTGCAGTTATGAAGCCCGCAGATTTGGTGTGCATTCGGCCATGCCCATGTATTTGGCACTGCAGTTGTGTCCGGATGCCAAGGTGATTTCTGGAGATATGGAAGCATACAGCAAGCACTCCCACCTGGTGACAGAAATCATTGCAGACGCTGCCCCTGCTTTTGAGAAATCTTCCATCGATGAATTTTATATTGATGCATCGGGTATGGATCGTTACTTCGGAGCCTTCAAGTGGGCAGTGGAGCTGCGAAAAAAAGTGATGACGGAAAGCGGGCTGCCAATATCCATGGGCATGTCGGTGAACAAGCTGGTGTCAAAAGTGGCTACGGGAGAATTTAAACCCAATGCTGAAAAACATATTCCGGCCGGGGAAGAAAAAGATTTTCTGGCGCCTCTCTCGGTAGAGAAAATTCCAATGATCGGAAAGCAGACTGCATCTTTTCTCTATGACATGGGCGTGCGCAAAGTAGCCACGTTGCGGGAGATGCCTTTGAAATTTTTAGTGAGCGCATTTGGCAAGAACGGAATAAGTTTATGGAACAAAGCGCACGGGATTGATAATTCGCCCATAGTTTCTTACAGCGAGCAAAAATCAATATCAACAGAAAGTACGTTTGAGCAGGATTCGATTGATGTGAAGCGAATAAAGTCTATTTTAATTGCAATGGTGGAGAAAGTGGCGTTTACTCTTCGAGAGCAGAAAAAACTCACTTCTTGTATAACAGTAAAAATCCGTTATGCCAACTTTGATACGGAGACGAAGCAAATACACATTCCTTATACATCTTCTGATCACGTATTGCTTCGTGTAGTATCAGAGTTGTTTGACAGACTCTACAACAGAAGGATGCTCATTCGTTTGGTGGGCGTTCGGTTAAGCAACCTGGTGCACGGCAACCATCAAATCAGTTTGTTTGACGATACCGAAGAGAGCATCAATCTCTATGAGGCCATGGATCGAATGAGGCACAAACATGGCGTTGATAAGTTGGTTCGTGCAACTACCCTGGACGTGAACAAGCGAATAAGGATGGAAATGAATGCGTTCAAAGGTTGATGACTCTTTATCATCTCATCAATTCATTATCGCACTAGCTATTGGATATTATGTTTATCAACTGTCATACTGCTTTTAGTTTTAAATATGGCACCTTAAAGGTGGAGGATCTTTTTAATGAGGCAAAAAGATGTGGTGTGCGCAAGCTGATACTCACAGAAATTAATAATACGGCCTCTTACATAGAGATGCTGAGGTTGTGTGAAGAGAAAACCCCGGTTGACGGAACGGATCTTACCGCTTTTGGCAAAGAAGCTTACCTACTTGAAATAGCGGTGGGCATTGAGTTCAGAAGAGAAAATCAATTACTTTTTATTGCCATCGCACAAAATAATGATGGCTTTGAAGCGATCAACAGATTTTTATCGCATCATAATTTAAACAACATTCCATTGCCCGATCGGGCACCTGAGTTTGAAAATGTCTTTGTCATTTATCCTTTTGGAAAAGCAGAACCTGATCTTCTTCGCAAAAATGAATTTATAGGTGTGCGGATGCATCAACTCAATCAACTGTCATTTTGCAATTTGTATAAGAAATACAAGGAAAAATTTGTTGTCCATCATCCCGTTACGTTTGCCAATAAAATTGATTTTAACGTGCACCGCTTGTTGCGTGCTATTGACAACAATACCCTGCTCAGCAAACTGGCTGAGGAACAGCAGGCACTTCCCAATGAAATGATGATGCCGGAAAAAGAGCTGGAAAAAATATTTTCAAATTATCCGGAGCTGATCAGAAACACACAATATCTGATTGAACATTGCACTATTGATTTTGCTCTCAAAGCAGACAAGAACAAGAAGACATTAACAGGAACCGAAGAAGGCGATTGGGATTTATTGGTCACCAAGGCCTGGGAAGGTTTTCAGCTCAGGTATGATGTAAGCCAACCTGTGCTGAGAGAGCGCTTTCAAAGAGAGCTTAATATCATAAAGAGTAAGGGGTTTTGTGCGTACTACCTCATCGCTTATGATCTGCTTCAATTTGCCAAGCGACAGGGTTTTGACTATGTAGGGCGTGGTAGTGGTGCCAACAGCGTAGTGGCTTATTGTTTAGAGATTACCAATGTAGATCCCATAGAACTGGATTTGTATTTCGAGCGATTTTTAAATCCTGAACGCACGTCTCCGCCAGACTTTGACATTGATTTTTCATGGGACGACCGTGATGCCATCTACGATTATATTTTTTCAAGGTATGGAAAAGATCACGTTTGCCTTTTGGGTACTCACGTGACCTATCAAAAGCGATCTGTATTGCGTGAGTTGGGAAAAGTTTTTGGATTACCCAAGGAGGAAATAGATGCTATCGTAGAAGAACCCATTAGGCACAGAGAGCGAGATCACATTACGGAGTTGGTTTTTAAGTATGCCGAACACATCAAAGATTTGCCTGCCAATATTTCTATTCACGCAGGTGGCGTACTGATTACAGAAAAACCCATTTATGCGTATACAGCCATTCAATTTCCACCCAAAGGCTACCCTGTATCTCATTTTGAGATGCACAATGCAGAGGATATGGGCATTTTTAAGTTCGACATCTTGAGCCAGCGCGGATTGGGACACCTGAAGGAGACGGTAAAACATGTGAAGCGCAACCAGGGAATCGATGTGGACATTCACCGGTTCCATGAATTCAAGAAAGACGAGAAAATAAAGAAGCTGCTACGCGACAGCAAGGCAATGGGCTGTTTTTATGTAGAGTCTCCCGCCATGCGTATGTTGTTGGGTAAGTTGCGGTGTGAGGATTATCTCACTTTGGTGGCTGCCAGTTCTATCATCCGCCCAGGAGTGGCACGGTCGGGGATGATGCGTACCTACATTGAGCGGTTTCATCTGGTAAGTAATGGGGGCAAGTATGAAGCCATTCATGAAAAAATAGACGAACTCATGAAGGAGACTTACGGTGTAATGGTGTATCAGGAGGATGTGATCAAGGTGGCGCATCATTTTGCTAACATGACGCTGACGGAGGCAGATGTCTTGCGCAGGGGCATGTCCGGAAAATTTCGTTCACGCGAAGAGTTTCAAAGGGTAGAAGAGAGTTTTTTTGAAAATTGCCGACAGCTGGGATATGAGCAACATGTGATTGCCAGGGTGTGGTATGAGATTGAAAGTTTTTCGGGATATTCTTTCTCCAAGGGCCATTCTGCCAGTTACGCTGTAGAAAGTTATCAGAGTTTGTTTCTCAAGGCGCATTACCCGCTCGAGTTTATGGTGGGGGTGATCAATAATTTTGGGGGGTTCTACCGAACAGAATTTTATTTTCATGAGGCGCGAATGAGTGGCGCCAAAATCAGTGCACCTTGTGTGAACCGCAGCGATCACCTTACGACTATATATGGAGAAGAAATCTTTATAGGATTCATTCATCTAAAAAGCCTGGAACATAAAATAGCCAAGCTGATACCTGAGGAACGACAGCAAAACGGACCTTATACCAGTTTTGATAATTTTTTGAGACGAATACCGGCAGGGTTGGAACAAGTGCGTATTCTCATTCGGCTGGGGGCCTTTCGATTTACCAACAAGACCAAACAACGGCTGCTCTGGGAGGCCATGCTTTACTTGAGCAATCAGAATGCCAACAAAAGAAAAATGCAATCCACGTCTTTGTTTGACACTGAACCCAAAGAATATCCGCTCCCCATGTTGCATCGGCAACCGTTGGAAGATGCATTTGATGAAATAGAATTGCTGGGTTTTCCTTTGTGCGATCCATTTTTGTTGCTGGCAACCTCCGAGCGGGGAGACACCATAGCGAAAGAGCTGATGAGTAAGATCGGAAAGAATGTGAAAATGGTTGGTTATGTGGTAACGACAAAAAACACCAGTACGCTAAAAGGAGAGCTTATGCACTTTGGTACTTTTTATGATAAAGACGGAGAAGTGTTTGATACTGTTCATTTTCCGGATGTGACTAAAAGATATCCTTTTCGGGGAAGAGGATTTTATGAGATAAGGGGAAAGGTGGTGGAAGATTTTGGCATTGCCTCAATTGAGGTGACGTATATGAACAAATTGCCGATGGTGAGCAAACGCATAGAACAGACGAAGGAGTTTGTAGAGTTCAGTAATCGGTAATCAGAAGTTGCATCAATTACTGATTGTCGATCAAAGTAAGGCTTACCACATTCTCTACATGCATGGTGTGTGGAAACATGTCTACGGGATGGATGGCACTGATCTCGTATTTTTCCGATAAGATTTTAAGGTCACGGGCCTGCGTAGCCGGATTACAACTTACATAAACGATTTTTTTTGGTGCTGCTTTCAGAATCATTTTACAAACATCTTCATGCATACCCGCTCTAGGCGGATCGGTGATGATCACATCCGGTCGACCATGGGTATTTAAAAAATTATCATTTAAAAGATCTTTGATGTCTCCCGCAAAAAATGAGGTGTTGGTGATCCCATTGATCTCGGCATTCACCTTGGCATCTTCAATTGCATCGGCCACGTACTCCAACCCGATTACTTTTTTGGCGTTGGCGGCTACGAAATTGGCGATGGTTCCTGTGCCTGTATAGAGATCATACACCAGCTCGTCACCTTTTAATTCTGCCAGCTGCCATGCTATTTTATACAATTCGTACGCCTGGTCCGAATTGGTTTGATAAAACGATTTGGGCCCAACCCTATATTGTAAGTTACCTTTTCCGCCAGCCTTCGGCATCAATTCAGTAATGTAGGGGTTGCCTTTCCAGGTGATTACCTCAAGGTCGTTGAAGGTATCATTTCTTTTGCTGTTGATGACATAATTGGCAGACGTGATCTGAGGAAATTTATCCATCAGCATTTGGAGCAACGGCTCGATCCATTCCATTTTCTTTTTCGTAACCTGAAGAATCACCATTGTTTCTCCGGAGGAGGCCGTGCGAATGGTAACGGTCCTCAAAAAACCTTCCTGACTCCACAAATCGAAGAAGGGAATATTCATTGAAAGAGCGGCTTCTTTTAAGGAAATGCGAATACCATTGGACGGATCGGGTTGCAGATGGCACTCGTTTACATTAAATACCTTATCAAACATTTTCGGAATATGAAATCCAAGTGCCGGGCCTTTCACTCTGTCACTTTGCAAATCTTCCCAGGTGAGCCATTCGCTGTGGGTAAAAGTGAAATCAAGTTTGTTGCGATATAATTTTGTTTTTGATGAACCGAGAATGGGATGGATATCGGGTAGTTGCAGGCCCCCAATCCGTTCAAGATTATCCTGAACCTGTTTTTGCTTGTAGTACAATTGTGTGTCATAATTGATGTGTTGCCAAGTACACCCACCACAGACGCCAAAATGTAAACAGAAAGGTTGAGTGCGCAGATCAGACGCTTTGATCACCTTGGTGACCCTGGCTTCCAGAAAACTTTTTTTCACTCTGGTTACAGTGGCCTCCACCGTATCTCCCGGAGCCCCTCCTTTCAGGAAAATAACCAGCCCATCCATTTTGGCTACGCATTTCCCTTCAGCAGCTATTGTTTCGATGTACACATTTTCAAGCAGGTCTCCTTTCTTCATAGGGCACGAAAATACTATGAATTGTCAAGTTACCCGAATATTCAAAATACATTATAAAGGGGGGTTTCCTGCCTGTGTCACAATTCTTATCTTTCGATACTGGAGTTACTTATGAGAAGATTTCTAATTGCATTATTGTGTCTATTCAGCATTCAGGCGGGGGCTTCTCATATTGTTGGAGGAGAATTTGAGCTGTTGCACATTAGCGGAACTACTTACCGACTGAATCTCATCATCTATTTTGACAAAATTAATGGGTCGGCTGGCGCCAAGGATCCAAGTGCAACAGTATCTATTTTTAGAAAAAGTAATAATACGTTTGTTTCAAGCGTGGTTCTGCTTCTTACCAATGAAAGTAGTGTTGCCTATACACAACCAGAATGCTCCAATGGAGAGATTGTAACGGATAAACTGATTTATACCACCACACTTTTTTTAGACCCCGATTTGTTCAATGAACCAGAGGGATATTATGTGGCATGGGAACGGTGCTGTAGAAATTATTCGATCTCCAATATATTCAGTGATGACCCAACACCACAATCAGGAGGTATTTCCGCGGGGCAAACTTTTTTACTGGAATTTCCTGCGGTTGTAAGAAACGGCAAACCTTTTATCAATTCATCGCCACGCTTATTTCCACCTCTTAATGATTATGCTTGTCCAGGAAGACCTTACTATGTAGATTTTGCGGGCGTAGATGATGATGGAGATTCATTGGTTTATACGCTTACAACTCCATTAAATACACATCAAGCTGTAGCACTGCCAACTATTCTGCCAAAACCTTATCCATTGGTACAATGGAGACCTGGATTTGACATTGACCGTATCATTAATGGTAATCCTGATATGAAAATTAGTAAGGCGGGATTACTTACGGCTACACCCATGCTACAGGGTTTGTTTGTATTTGCTGTAAAAATTGAAGAGTATAGAAATAAGGAGTTGATAGGCATATCGAGAAGAGACTTTCAGATGTTGGTAGTAGATGGTTGCGCAGATGCTGTACCTCCCCAGATTACCGGTCCTACTTCTGTTACCCTTACCGCCTCTGATATGGGACAGGATCGTTGTATTACAGTTACAGTTTCAGATCCCGACTCGCAGCGACCAACGGCATTTATGGAAAACGTTCGGATTAGGGCGGTGGGTCTTAATTTTAATAATAAAAACCTAACAGAAATATTGCCTGCGGAAGTCACTGCAACACTTGTTAATGGAAGCACTAAAAATTTTAATATCTGTTTTCCTGTTTGTCCGTTTTTTTTAGGTGGACCTTACGAAGTAGGTATTATTGCCATGGATGATGCCTGCAGTCTACCTTTGTTGGATACACTAAAGGTGACAGTTAATGTAACCCCTCCGCCCAATACTGATCCTTATTTTGACAATGGTTCAAATGTCAATATCACTTTGCTCGAAGGCAAGAGTACCAAAGACTTGCCTCCGCCTGTTCCGATTTCACAATTAGAGTTTGAAGTAAATGATGATGATGGGGACGAGTTATTGGTCTCTGTAATTACAGATGGTTTCGTGTTGGCCAATGCCGGAATTACTTTTTCAATGATAAGTCAGACTCCCGGATATGTAAAGGGAAGGTTGGACTGGGATGCGTTTTGCAATATTTACGATTTCACGCAACGATCTACATTTAAAGTGACCATTATAGTTGATGATTTGGATGAGTGTGGGTTGAATGAACCGATAAAAATGGATTACAACTTTACGGTAGTATTGCCTACCAATGGTCCACCCATTATTGATACGAGCCTTACCCCCGCCACAGATGAGAGAGTGGTACTTGGTATTGAAAGGAAAGTTTTCAGCAATTTAAGTTTTAACGTTACCGGCAATGACCCTGAATCCAATTATCCCATCTCCCTGGATTTATTGGGAAGCAACAATTTAAGTGCAGATTCATTAAGAGCGCTGGGGGTTTCCTTTGCCAGGGTAGATGGATTTCCTTCCTTACAATCTCAGTTTAGCTGGAATTTGAATTGTGATAAATTGAATTTGGACAATCATGATAGTTTTGATCTTCAATTTATAGTTGTTGATAGTCTCAACAAATGCAAAATTTATCAAGCAGATACAGTGGAGGTAGAGTTAAAAGTTTTGCCGCCTAATAATACAAAGCCACGTTTGGTTATCAATAATTTAAATGCTGATCTCACAATGCTGAATAACAGTCTTGAGGTTGTTAGGGGCAATCAAATAATATTAGGATTGCAGGGATCTGATGCGGACACTGCTCCACAAGATTTGATTAAATTGGATCTGATTGAAGCTGAAGGTAATGTTGCTCCTGAAGGTTTTGTTTTTGAACCCGTTGAAGGAAAAGGGTCAGTGTCTACCACATTTAGTTGGAATCCCGATTGCTCTATTTTCAAAAATGGCCTGTACGAAAACAACTACACTTTTACATTTAGCTTAAACGATGACAGGTGTTTCAATACACGAGCAGACACTGTTGCGGTCAATATAACCATTAAGGATATTGAAGGAGGTGGTAATGGGTTTATCCCAATTAATTACTTTTCGCCCAATGACGATGGTATTAATGATTACTTCGCCATGGAGTTAAAGAATAGTATCACGGAACAGATCGAAAATATTTTACCGTTGGACAATTGTATTTCCCAGTTCCAGGCCATCCGTATCTACAACAGGTGGGGCAAGGAAGTATTTAAGAGTAATGACAGAAATTTTAGGTGGTATGCAAAAGGGGAGGCTGCAGGTGTCTATTATTATCTGATTGAGTATTCTGATCGGGAATACAAAGGGCCACTTTCAATCAAGTATTGATTTATAATTCGACCATCAATATTTGATCCTCCTTTATGTACACCTCTTGATTCATCCATTTTGCACACACCCAAACATCTTTTTTACCCACTACATCAAGCATATGGCCTTCTTCGACTATTCCGACTACTGATGATCCTGCAGATGGTCCGCTCATCAGATAGGTTGAATTGAAGTGAACGATACCGGAATGAGCACCCTGATTTAAGTTAATCTGTATAAATAGTATGGTGAGGAAAATTAATAATGCCATTGCCACCGGCATTAGGTTTCTTTTTTGCCTTTTTAAGTAGAAAAGCAATGCAAAAAGCAGAATTGTGCAGCCAATCAATACGTTGATGATCGTACCATCATATTTTCGCCACAGCAAGGACAATTGTCTGGCTTGATCAGACTTATAGCCTTGCAATCGGTGTTTGTTCGCTAATTCTTCCATTTTGACCAACGCTTGTTCATCATCTGAGGCCAGGTAATAAAGATTGAGATAATACAAGGACTTGCTCAGTTGCCCCAGACCCTCTTCGATATAAGCCATTTTGAGTAACATGGCTGGTGAATGGTGATGCTGCTTGAGCACCTGTTCATACAATTCCAGCGACTGAGTGTATTGTTTACCCACAAAAAGTGAGTCTGCTGTCTTTACCATTTCGTTGGGGGTCTGAGCGGTTAGTTGATTGACGGAGATAAATAGAATAAGAGTGATAATTTTTGAAACCGCCTTTTGCTTATTTTTCATAACATGTTACCTTTGTGCCCTCAAATAAAGGAAAGCATCAAATTTAGGCAAGATTGAGAAGATTCCGTAGCTCAGCTGGTAGAGCATAACACTTTTAATGTTAGGGTCCTGGGTTCGAGCCCCAGCGGGATCACAAAAAATAAACCCCATTTTATAATGGGGTTTTTTGTTTATAGACCTGTATTGGCGAGTGTTTTCTTTTTTGTGTCTCCATCCCAATTTTCGGAAGACTACAGAAGCGGATGGTCACTTTTGAATAGTAATTTTCCAAGACTATACCTGCCACTGCCTAGCAGAACAAAGCTGATACCGATGATGAGATACATCAGCGCCTTTTCTTTAGAACCAAAAGGGTCATCAGCATGTCGTATAAATGCAGCAGTACTCATTGTGCAAATCCATAAAAAAGCAGCTGGTCGAGTGAACAGTCCAAGTGCAATTAATAATCCCCCGAGAAACTCAGACAGCCCAGCCATCCAGGCAAAAAATACAGGCAACGGGAATCCCATTTTTCCTGTGTTTTCGATGAGTCCGTCAGAAGGAGGTAATTTGCCAAGTCCGTGGCCAAATGCCATAAATAATCCGGTTCCTAATCGCAGCACAAGCAGTCCGGCATCAGTGTAACTCTTATTCATCAGTAAAGATTGTAGTGTTTATTCAACCTTTAAAGTGAATATATTTTTCTAAACCAGCCTGTCTCCGTTTTATGAACGGTGGTATGATCCTTTGACTTGAAGTGTAAATATTACTTAACCTGCTTTTTTGTTTTCAACTCCTGGGCAAGCAGGATGGCCTGATATAAATTGATCAATCCCCCGGAGCTACTCATTTGATTGAATTCGATTCCTCCTTTTGATCCAACTGACTCAATCTTAAGGTTATCAAATTTTCGCGTTGAATTTCTGATGATTTCTTTTACCTCCGTTGCTGAGAATTCCGGATAGTAAGACATGATAACAGCAGCCACACCAGCAGTAACAGGGCTTGCTGCGCTGGTACCATCCATTTTTTTGTAATTGTTGCCAGGAAGTGTTGAATAGATTTGAACACCCGGAGCAAACAGGTCAACGGCCTTCTTGCCATAATTGGAAAAACTTCCAACAAAATCGCTGTCAGCTCCCCATGAAGAAGCACCCACCTCAATCCAGTTTTTGGCTTCTGTTCCATCTGCATAATACCTGGAGGGATAGTTTTTCTCAAGGTCAATATTTTCTGAGTCATTACCTGCAGCATGAATGAGGAGTACACCTTTTTGCTCAGCGTATTTTACAGCTTTGTCTACTACTTCTTTTTCAGGAGAAATAGATTTGCCAAAACTCATATTAATGATTTGAGCTCCATTATCCACAGCGTACAAGATGGCATTGGCAACATCTTTGTCGCGCTCATCTCCGTTGGGCACTGCACGTACAGACATAATTTTTACATTATCGGCAACACCATTAATCCCCAGGTTATTTTTTCTGTTGGCAGCAATAATGCCTGCCACATGTGTGCCGTGCATAGGGTCTGGTCCTTTCACATCATTATTGCCATATCCCTTTTCATAAGGATCGTTATAGTTATCCCCTACTATCGATCTTGGATCAAAATTTTCATTGTAGCTGTAATTAACAATTTGTCCAAAATGATCTGATGTCTCTTTTAGTTCTGATAAAAACTCTTCCAAACTGTTTTCAGGTCCGATATTTCTAAAGATGTTGAGAACGAATCCCTTTGCAAATAACAGATTGGGTTCTCTCGATTGAAAACTTTCAACTAACTCTTGAGTAAGCTCATCCGTCATCAGTAAAATTTTTAAAGTGTCTACACTTTGACTTACGTTTTGATACAGGTTATTATAGAGTTCATACTGCTCTGTATTTTTAGCGATCAGCTTTTCTAATTTTTCTTTAGCTTTTAGGTATTCTTCATAGGCGGCCTTATCTCTTTTACTTATCTTCTTTTCGTCCACTCCCTCAAATTGTTTTTTTAATCTCACATAATTGCGCGTGAACTCATTAGTATCCTCATTTACATTTCCATCTTTACCTCCAATAAAATTCCATCCGTGCACATCATCTATGTATCCGTTATTATCGTCATCGATACCATTGTCCGGAATTTCATCCGCATTTGTCCATATAACACCTTGCAAGTCTTCATGGTCAATATCCACACCAGTGTCAATTACGGCCACGGTAATGGTGCGAGAGGGTCTGTCTTTCAGTAGGGTTTTGTATGACTTTTCAGCACTTATGCCCTGAAGGAAGTCGGATGCAGGATCTCTCAGAAACCAGTCATTGGGAATGGGGTCTGTAGCCTTTAGTTGAGAATAGGCGGGAATGGCAGCAGATGCACAAAATATGGAATAGATCAGGTACTTTATCACGTGATTGGTCATGTAATCCTTTGATTAAATATACTGGTAACAGGCCAAAAAAGGTGCCATTTTATACGTTAAGGTGATTTTACCCATTTCTTCCTGGAGTTTTTCTTTTAAAAAACGATAAGATATTACCTCTGTTATCTGTATGCAATGGTTGCTCTTCGCCATTGAGTTATTTTCTACAATTTGAGGGTAAACGAATAAAAAGCTATGTTTTACATCTTTCTATTGTCTGTTGTGCTTTTCTATGTAATGTTTTTTTCACTTGCTGCCATGTACATCAGGCAAGGGGAGGCGCATTCGAACGAAGGAAAATGGGCCTGGTTGGACATGACTCATTAGTTTTTTAGATAAGTTGTTAAGGATTACTTATAAAAAAAACCGCTCCAGGGCGGTTTTTTTGTTTTGGTTAATCAAAAGTGTGCCGAAGGCGGGACTCGAACCCGCACAGCTTGCGCCACACGCCTCTGAAACGTGCGTGTCTACCAATTTCACCACTTCGGCATTGATTAATGGTGCCCAGGACTGGATTCGAACCAGCACACCTTGCGGCACTACCCCCTCAAAGTAGCGTGTCTACCAATTTCACCACCTGGGCATTTCAAATCAAATAAGGGAATTGCCTCGTTTGGCAAGGGGGCAAAAGTATAAAGGATTTAAAACTTTACCAATGTGTTAACCATCCTGTTTTTTGCCAGCCAGTTTCTTGGTTAAATAAGCTTGTACCTTCGGATAGTTGGAGTATTCCCTTAATCCCAAATTCAATCGGAATTGGTCATCAAAACGAATTTCCAATTCTTTAAAAGTCGAATTTTTTCCTGTTTTCACGATAGATTCTTTCCAATAGATTACTCTGGAAAGAGGATACTGCCTGAGCTTTTTCCTGATTTTATATTTTATTGTTATCTGGCCGTTACCTAATTCTATAACCTTGTAGTTGATGATAACCCGGAAAGTAAGAAAAAACGCCAGTGGGGTTAGTACTGCCAAACTCAGATATACATACCATTCTGGCTGAGGATCGGCTACAAGCCGGATCATACTCATGGTGATGAGAACAAACGAAATAAGAATGAAGAGCACAAATGAGGAAAGTGTGCCGCCAAGTGGTTTAGAAATTGTCAATATCAGTCATGGTTGATTGATAGCAAAGATAATATTTTAGCCCTTGCCCAAGAATCATGAAAACATGAAGGCAATTCTTTCAATTTTCATACATGAACAAAGCGAAAGACTTCTGAGGGCGAAGAAAATATCAACAAAAACTCTAAATTGATGCTATGCTATCTAAAAAATGCAAATATGCAATCCATGCACTGGTATATCTGGCCAAAAGATATCAGCAAGGTCCTGTCCATATTCAGGAGATAGCAGACAATGAAAAGATTCCTAAAAAATTTTTAGAAGCTATCCTTTTGGAACTCCGAAAAGCTAAAATTTTGCAAAGCAAAAAAGGAAAAGGAGGAGGTTACTCTCTTTTGAAGAAACCTGAAGACGTAAACATGATTGAAATAATCCGACTGATGGATGGGGCCATTGCCATGCTCCCATGCGTGTCACTCAATTATTATGAACCTTGTGATGAATGCAAAGACGAAGAAGTATGTAGCATACGTCAGGCGTTTATTGGGGTAAGAGATGAGACGTTGCGAATTTTAGCAGGAAGCACATTGCAGACAATGGTCAGGGGTAATTCCCAAGTGCAGTAGATTGCGTATTGCCTATTCGCACTCCCTTAAAAAATAATTGAGGATGCAAAAGATTTGTCACTGGTTTGTAGTTATAGTTATTGGTTTCCTGCACTTAAGTTGTAATTCCTCAAAAAAAAAGGACATCGATAGCATCGGCAATATGGTATTGATCCCAGGTGGTACCTTTTTTCAGGGAGGTGAAGGCACTCAGGCCAGCCCTGATGAATTTCCAAGACGTAAAGTGGAAGTGGATGCTTTTTATATGGATGAAACAGAGGTCACAAACGAACAGTTTTTGTCATTTGTAACAGCCACCAATTATTTGACAGTAGCAGAGCGGGGTGTTAACTGGGAGGAATTAAAGTTGCAACTCCCACCCAATACCCCCCGACCACCTGACTCATTGTTAAGGCCAGGGTCTTTGTTATTTACCCCAACTGAAGGTCCTGCAGATCTGTCAAATCCAGGCATGTGGTGGACGTGGACGGTTGGAGTTAATTGGCGACACCCCGAAGGTGCTGGCAGTAATATTGATGATAGGATGGATCATCCGGTGGTTCATGTAAGTTGGGATGATGCCAACGCCTATGCCATGTGGGCAGGGAAGAGATTGCCTACGGAAGCGGAATGGGAGTATGTTGCCAGGGGAGGCGATAGTAAGAATAATTATCCTTGGGGCGAAACCCCAGTGGATAAGGCTAATGACAAGGCCAATTTCTGGCAGGGCTTTTTCCCATATGAGAATCTGGCGAACGATGGATTTTATGGAACAGCCCCTGTCAAATCTTTTTCGCCTAATGAGTTTGGTCTGTACGATATGGCTGGGAATGTGTGGGAGTGGTGCAGCGATAGATATCATGCAAATGCTTATCAACTTACAAGTGGAATTGTTGAAAATCCGCAAGGGCCAGTGGATTCTTACGACCCATTGGATCCATACGTTGTGAAATATGTAATGAGGGGCGGATCCTATTTATGCAGTGAAAGTTATTGTGCGGGGTACAGGGTATCCGCGAGAATGAAATCCAGCAAGGATTCTGGGTTTAGCCATACAGGATTTAGATGTGCAAAATCAGCTGAAGACTAAATAAAGTGCAACTTTACAAACTTGAATTTTTCTGTTAGCATTACTGTTTCAATACTTTAAATGAGTTACATGGAGCCAATTGTTGAGAGCAACCTGATAAGCAAAAACCTTTTAGATCGTCTGATTAAGGAAGGTACCGTAAAAACCTTTGAACCGGAGGCAGTCATTATAGACGAGCACGACTATATTAAAAGTGTGCCCATCGTACTTAGCGGCTCAATCAAAGTATTGAAGTTGGACGAAGACGGAAAGGAGATACTCCTATACTATATCAAACCCGGAGAAAGCTGTGTGATGTCTTTTCTGGGAGCTACCTGCAATGAGAAAAGTAAGATCAGGGCTATTGTGGAGGAAAGGGCAGAGATAGTAATGCTTCCTATTCACAAGTCTTTTGAACTCATCAAAGATAATCCTGCCTGGCTGGAGTTTATTTTTCAGTTGTACAACCGGAGGTTTGAAGAATTATTGAATGTTGTGAATTCTGTGGTATTTCAGCATGTTGATGAAAGACTTTGGGAATTAATCAAGAAGAAAGTGAAGATGCTTCGATCCACCGAATTGACAATTACCCATCAACAGCTGGCAGATGAACTGGGAACTGCCAGAGAAGTGGTTTCCCGCCTATTAAAGCAACTGGAAAAGAATAATCAAATACGCCTTTCAAGAAACAAAATATCAGTACTGGTTACTGTGTGACATTCATTACAGTTTCGTAAAAAGTGACTGGCTAGTTTTGTATTCTGTTATGTAAGAAACAGTTAGTTTGTATTTCTTGATGTCATATTTTACACAGAAAGTACTTAAGCCATGGAGATCATAGGGTATATCGCAGCTATCATTATGGGGCTTTCATTAGGCTTAATTGGTGGAGGGGGGTCTATCCTGACAGTACCCATTCTAGTTTATTTATTTGCAATTGAGCCGGTCACTTCTACAGCATATTCACTGTTTGTGGTGGGTTTAACCAGCCTGATAGGTTCATTAAGTCATCTTAAGAACGGTAATGTTCACCTGAAGACAGCAATAATTTTTGGAATTCCCTCTATTATCAGCGTTTATACAGTAAGAAAATTCGTTGTACCGGCTATTCCTGAATCCTTAATTTCATTAGGTGACTTTACATTAACGAAACCATTATTTGTGATGTTGCTCTTTGCAATATTGATGATGATGGCTTCTATCTCCATGATTAGAGATAGAAGAGATAATGGAGAGGAGCATGAAATAAAGTACAATTATCCATTAATTTTTGTGGAGGGCATATTGGTGGGTGGCGTTACGGGTTTGGTAGGAGCAGGTGGAGGATTTTTGATAATACCAGCCTTGGTTTTGCTTGCTGGATTACCCATGAAGCAAGCGGTAGGCACTTCCTTGCTGATCATTGCAATGAAATCTTTGATTGGATTTACAGGAGACCTGGGCTCTAGTCTTCACATCGATTATCCATTCATGCTCATTTTTTCTTCTTTTGCGATAGCAGGAATTCTTGCTGGATCCTATTTATCGAAATTCATTTCCGGAAAAAAATTGAAGCCAGCCTTTGGATGGTTTGTTTTAGTCATGGGTCTTTTCATTCTCGCCAAAGAATTGATCTAAGAAGATCACCAGCACGTCAACTCCTGATTAACAGTTAAATCCATTACTTTTTTAAAAGTATAATATCACCTCTGTGTGTGATAATAATCACTGAAAAAGAGCATTTTAACTTCGATCTTTGTCATAAGATATTGGAAGTATATACAACCCGAAGTATATACAACCCCTTGTTTTATTTAATTAAACCACAAAATCATGGAATCAACATCAAATATTATACAAATGCCTCGAATCGGTGATAAGGCACCCGATTTTGAAGCGATCACAACTACAGGCCCAATTAAATTTTCAGAATACATAAAGGACAGTTGGACTCTACTTTTTTCTCATCCTGCAGACTTCACACCAGTGTGTACCACAGAGATGTCGGGCTTTGCCAAGGAAGAGAAATATTTCGCAGGAAAAAACACCAAACTAATCGGTCTAAGTATCGATAGCATTCATTCTCATATAGCCTGGGTAAATAATGTACGTGAGAAAACAGGCGTATATATGAAATTCCCGATTATTGCTGATATCGATATGAAGGTTGCTAAATTGTATGGAATGATTCAGCCGGGCGAAAGTGAAACAGCAGCCGTTCGCGCAGTATTTTTTATCGACCCTAAAGGTATCATTCGTCTTATGATGTATTACCCACTCAACGTAGGGCGTAACATGGAAGAAATAAAACGCGCATTGGAAGCACTGCAAGTTTCGGCAAAACATGGCGTGTCTATGCCATTGGACTGGAAAACTGGTGATAAAGTAATTGCGCCACCGCCAAAAACATTGGAAGCGCTGGATGTAAGATTAGAAAGTAAGCTGGAAATGGTTGACTTCTATCTCGCAAAGAAATCTCTCGAAAACGTTAATTAAATAAGTAATCAAGATTTAATTGTTGGAAAGAGATGTTGGGGTTAGCAGGCAGTTCTGAAAAGACTGCCTGTTTTTTTTTATTACAACACGCCTTTACTCGTCCTACCAAGTAAAACAAGCAAGACGCCTCCCACTATTATAATAGAGCTTATCACCTGGATAAGTAAAATTTTCTCATCCAGTATTATGGCTGCGAATAATGCACTAAAGATGGGCAGGGTATTATAAATTGTTGCGGCTTTGGTTGATCCAATTCCGACAATCGCTTTGTTCCACAGGTAATACGAAATAACAGAAGGCCCCACGCCTATAAATATGAATTGCCAAATATTTTTTTGGGTAAAATGAAGTGAAGACGCTGCCTGCAACTGCTCTCCTACGAAAAAAGGAACCAGCATCAGGATACCCAAAAGAAAGGTGATGGAAACAAAAGAAAGATTACCAATGGCTGGATTTTTCTTTTTTACCAGCACAGAGTATACAGCAAAGATGCTTGCCGCACCAGCCATTAATAAATCTCCTGTGTTAAACTCAAGATTTAACAAAGCAAAAGGGTTGCCCTTTGATAACAAGGTGAGCAGCCCAGTAAGGAGTATCAAAAATCCAACTATTTGTTTTGCGGATAGTGATTCCTTAAAAATAAGTTTATTGAGAATAACCACGTAGAGTGGAGCCGTAATAGCAAATAAGGATAAGTTGAGTGCCGATGTGCTATGGGCAGCCAGGTAAATCAGTGTATTAAATACCGTAATTCCCAGAAACGAAAGTACCAACATCAGTCGCCACTGTTTCAGTATTAATTTGAAATCTCTTTTTAGACTCGGTATTGCAATGGGTAGGATAACTATCGTTGCTACAAACCACCGGAAAAAGGAGATAGTAACAGGTGTATATATGGTATTGAGGTCGCGGGCTACAATAAAATTACCAGACCAGATAATGGTTGCCAGAAGGGCAAGAAGATATCCGGGCTGGATTTGGCGATTGGTCATGGAGGTCAAAAAGTGCCAAATATGAGCAATTATGACATTAAGTGGAATTGTAATCGTACCTGAGCTCAAAAAAGGAGAATTCCAATTAAATTTCTTTTTGTAACCTTTTAGTGATCACCCGGTAACTAACACGAAAATTGACAGGAATCAACGACTTGATGACAGACGAGCAGATTATGGAGGCCGTTAAAAACGGTGATCTGGAGCAGGCCTCCATTCTTTACGCACGCTACCACCAGCGAATATTTAATTTTCTTGCTCGTATGACCTTGGATCGTGAGCAGGGTGAAGACTTGATGCAAAATGTTTTTTTGCGCCTATTGAAATACCGGCAATCCTACAAGGAGGGTATGCGATTTCAATCATGGATTTATCAAATGGCCCGAAATGCGTTTTCTGATTATTATCAGGCGCATAAAAATAAGTTCAATCAGTTTGTGGATGTGCAACAACTTGGTAACAAGGCCTCATCCGCTCACGAAGAAATGGAACAAGAAGAGAAAGAGGAATTATTGAATCGCTCGTTGGCTTTGCTGAGTGATGATCAACGCGAACTACTCGTACTTACCCGCTACCAGCACATGAAATATGAAGAGGTAGCTTTGATGATGAACACCAGTGTTGCGAATATCAAGGTGAAAGTTCACAGAGCAATTGGTAAACTAAGAGAACACTATTTCCAACTGGAACAACTATAGCTATGGAAAATGAAAAAATGGAAAGCCTACTGATTGATTACATTGATGGGGTTCTGCCTGAGGCTGATATGAATGAAGTAACAAAGCTATTGGCAGAGGACAAAAAGGCAAACCAACTTTATTTAGAACTTAAGTTGGTAATGGAGGCGTTGGACAAAACAGAGAGTTTTGATCTATCTCCAGGTCATTCAAAGGTATTTGAGCACAATCTCAGTAAAGTGATGGCATCTCAGACACGATCCAAAACCTTTTTCCTGAGACCGGTTATTTATAGAGCGGCAGCTGCAATTGCGCTGGTGATGCTTGGTTTAGCGGGCGGTTATTGGCTCAATCAAAATAATCAACACCAGAAGGAGTTGGCTGCTTTGCGTAAGGAAATGATGGAAACCAAGCAGATGATGATGGCCATGCTCAATAATGATCAGTCTGCCAGTCAGCGCATGCGTGGCGTTAATGTAGCGCTCAATATAAGTAAGCCAGATGATGAAATAGTGAAAGCGTTGGCAAACGCAATGATGACTGATCCAAATACCAATGTACGACTGGCAGCATTGGAGGCACTTGGTCAATTTACCCATGAGGAATACATTAAAAAAATATTGGTGTCATCATTGGCTAATCAAGACGACCCGATGGTTCAAATCGCTTTGATTCAATTGCTAGTCAGTATCAAAGAGAAGGGAGTGATAAATGATTTGGAAAGGATAATTGAAGATGATAAAGCCATGAAGGCTGTGAAAGACGAAGCCTATACAGGATTATTAAAACTTTCTTAAGTAACCATTTGGTGATTAGCAGGTAAATCGAAATAAAAGGAAAATGAAAAAATTATTAATTGTTGCGATTGTTTTGATTCCATGCTTTACCAAAGCACAGGAATATAAAGTAGCACAAAATACTGGTCGTTTAGAAATTCAGTTGGGAAAAGTAATTGTGGAGGGATACAGCGGAAATGAGATCATTTTCACATCCATGTACGAGAACACTTCAAAGGATACTCGCGCAGAAGGACTTAGAGCAATCAATGGACTTGGTATTGAAGACAACACAGGCCTGGGAGTAAATGTGACCAGAAATGCAAACACCGTAATTGTTAAGCAATTAAAAAAAGTTGAGGCGCCAGAAATAAAAATTAAGGTACCAAAGGGAGTAATCGTTTCATTTCAATATGAATCGCAGTATGGAGGTGTCGTCAAGTTAAGGAATATGGAAAATGAAATAGAGGTATCTGCAAGGTACAATAGCATTGAAATGGAAAATGTTACCGGGCCCATGATAGTTAAAACAATCTATGGTCATGTGGAAGCGAAATTTGCCAACTCTATCAAAAGTCCTGTTTCAGTTGTGTCGGTTTATGGTTACGTAGATGTGAGCCTGCCAGTTGAAACAAGGGCCAATTTAAGATTGAGTTCATCGTATGGTGAGATATTGGTATCGCCTGATTTAAAATTGGAAGTCAATCGTGAGGGTATGGACAACAACAGTGGTCGCATTCAGGGAAAGCTGGGCGGAGGTGGAGACTTGAACATGGACTTGAGTAGTAATTATGGAAAAATATATTTAAGGAAAAAAAATTAAAAAAAGCACAAAATGAAAAGAGCCTATATAGTAATGCTGTTGGTTGCAATGATGACCACTGCACTGAAAGCACAGGAGTTTAAGGTATCGAAGAGTAGTGGAAAACTGAATATTGTCGAGGTGAACAATGTGAAGATTGAGGGATATACAGGAAAGGAAATCACCTTTACGTCAAGCAGCTATAGCAATGACAGGGATGACCGAGCAAAAGGTTTGCGAGCCGTTAGTAGTTTAGGATTGGAGGATAACACGGGATTAGGTTTGTCTGTTCTTGAAATCAATGGCGTAGTAGAGGTAAGACAATTGAAAAAGATGGATGGTCCCAATGTTTTGATCCGTGTACCACAAGGAATAAATGTAACCTACTCTCATAGCTCACCTTATGGCAGTGACATAGAAATTAAAAATGTAGAAGGTGAACTGGATATTTCTACTGTACACAATGACGTAAGATTGGAGAATGTCTCTGGTCCAATGAAAATAAGAACTGTACATGGTGATATAGACGCTACATTTACCGGTTTGTTAAAAAATGAAGTTTTTCTTTCATCTACACATGGTCACGTAGACGTGGCGATACCTGGCGATACAAAGGCGAATTTAAAGTTGAATACCAGCTGGGGCGAGATCTTTATAGACCCGGCTTTTAAATTAGAACTTGAGAGATCAGGAGATATGGTTAAGTACAGCGACAAAATGGTTGCAAAAATAAATGGGGGTGGAATAACTGTAAACCTATCGTCCACGCATGACAATATCTACTTACGCAAAAAGTAATAGAACACTAGCGTCAATAAGTATTATGAAAAAAGTATTCGTTCTAGGGTTTGCATTGGTTACTTCCGGGCTTTTTGCACAAACAAAAATCAATAAGTCAATCTCAATTAATGCAAATCAAAAAATTGTAATGAATTTTGATTATCCTGAACTAATTAAAGTAAGTACATGGGATAAGAATGAAGTCTCAATAAAAGGAGAGGTGAGTATCAATCATGGAGAAAATGACGATGCATTTGAAATACTGATGGAGAGCATTGGTAATGTATTAACTGTCAAAAATAAAATCAAGGACTTCGATGATCTTCCACGCAGTATTACAATAGTAGACGGTGCAAAGAAAGTGTCATTTAAATCTAAAGAGGAGTATAAAAGATATAGGGCTGAAAATGGAAGAACTTTTGATAGAATTTCAGAAGGGCTAGATATTGATGTGATACTTGAAATTCAGGTTCCCAGAAATATGGAAACATCCATAACATCAGTATATGGAATGGTTGAAATTAAAGAGTTTTATGGGCCACTTAAGGTAGTTGCCAAATATGGCGGTGTAGATGTTTCTTTGAATGAAAAAGAAGTGGGTGAGTTATACGCTAAAACCAACTATGGTGAAATCTTCTCCAATTTGGATGGGAGAATTGTCACCGAGAATTCGGGTCAAAAGGATTTTTATAATGTAGTCTTTGTCAAACCCGGGGTTGGCCCCCGTTACGATCTCGAATCAAAATACGGGAATGTATATATGCGAAAGACCAATTGAGAACTCATTAAGACAATTCATATTGCCAATACCTCTATGTATTCTTTTACATAGGGGTATTTTTTTGCATCTTGCGCGCGAATTTTACTAACAGTACTCATCGCCATGGCATTATTGGAAAAGCAATTATATACCAAGAAATCTACCTTACCAGGAGCCGGGAAAGGACTATTTACCAAAAAGAAAATTAAGAAGGGGACAAGGATTGTTGAGTACAAAGGTGAGATCTTGACATGGAAAGAAGTTAAGAAGCTTGCTGACGATCGTAACGGCTATGTATTTTATATCAGTAGCAAGCGGTGTATTGATGCCTGGAACTATAAAAAAGCTTTGGGTCGATATGCCAATGATGCTAAAGGCCTGGCAAGGATAAAAGGAATAAAAACCAACTCAGAATACGTTATTGATGGCAAAAAGTGTTTCATAGAAGCCATCAAGGATATTCCGGCCAAATCGGAAATTTTTGTTGAATATGGTTCAGACTACTGGAAAGTAGTGCGTGAAAATTTGAAGATTGATAAGGAGCTGGAAAAGGAGAATGGTAAAAAAGCAAAGTTGCCTCATCACAAGGCAACTAAGCGTATGAAATAGAACGACTAGTTCTTTATAGCTTCTTCTTTTGCTTGCTCTAGCGCAGTATTCATTTTCTCTTTTACGGCTTTAATTTTCTCCATTTGAGACTCCAGGTATGCGCGTGCCTGTTCTTCATCAATGGTATCAGGAAGAGGATCAAACTGGTGCATCCAATCCATCATCGCATTACTCGCTGAATCCAGGTTTAAAATCATGGCTTCAAGAGATTCTTTTCTTTCCTTAACCAGGTCGGGAGAGTTTGCAATTTTTTCTTGTAGTTGGGATTTTATTTTGTAGATGTCCTCCATTTTTGGCATCACTTCATCGTGAACGTTCATTACTTGATCGTATAGTGCCTGATTAGGATTGCTTTCCATCCCTTCAGTATTATCATCATTTCCGCTTTGAGTTCCGGGTTTTCCGCATGCAGCGAGTACTACCATTAGTAAGATGAAGAGTTTGTATGTCTGTTTCATGTGTAATTATTTTTTGATGCTGATGCCTGTGGCAATCCTTTTATTTTGACACCAAATGTACAATTTTTCAGACTTTTAAGGGCTTTGAATCATTGCGAACGGTAGTTAGGGTAGTTAAAATTCAAAAAAAAACTAATGGAGACGTTGCACTATGTAAATAATTCGTTTTCTTAGCAGCTCAATTAGAGATACGTGAACAACAAGCGATTTTACTTTTACTATTTTAACTATCAAACCCACACGGGACTTGATCGAGAATCGCTTTGTTAAATAAATAAACATAGAGAACACACTCAGAAAGTCCCGGAACCACCGGGACTTTCTGTTTTTATGGACTTTTGAAATGAACAGAAAAGATAAAGTGAAAGTAGCGATACAAGGGATAGCCTCCAGTTTCCATGAAATGGCAGCTAAGCAATATTTTGGCAAAACCATACAAACTGTAGCGTGTCTATCATTTCATGATTTGTGTGAGTCATTGAAAAATGATGATGCCAACTATGGTGTAATGGCGATTGAGAACTCAATTGCAGGCAGTATTCTCCCTAACTACTTTTTATTACAACAATACCATTTTTCGATTTTGGGAGAGGTGTACCTGCCTATTCATATGCATTTGATGGCGCTTCCGGGTGTTACTCTTTCAGCAATCAAAACCATTGAATCCCATCCCATGGCAATCAGACAGTGTTCGGATTACCTACACCGATTGGCGAATGTGGAAATTAGAGAGAGTGATGATACCGCGTTGTCTGCAAAAAAGATCAAAGAAAAAAAGCTGGCAGACACGGCAGCAATTGCCAATGAACAGGCTGCCAAAAAGTTCGGGTTAACCATACTTGAAAAGCGAATTGAAACACATAAGAAAAATTTTACCAGGTTTCTCATTCTTGCAAAGAATAACGGAATACAGATTGGCGGAAACAAAGCCTCACTCTCTTTTGAGGTATCCAATGAGGTCGGCAGTCTGGCAGATGCCTTGACCACATTCAAAAACAATGAGATCAATTTGTCTAAAATTCAATCTGTTCCCATTATCGGAAGGCCATCAGAATATACCATTCATGTTGATGTAGAGTGGCGAAAAAGGAAAAAATATGATGATGCAATTCAGTATCTCCTGCGTCAGGTAAGAAATCTGAATATAATGGGTGAATATAAAAAGGCAGTAATAAAATTTTAATAGGATGGTACAAGTAGCGAAAAGAATACAAGGGGTTCAGGAATATTATTTCTCGAAAAAATTACAGGAGGTGAGAAGTCTGGATAGTCGTGATTTTCCTGTGATTAACCTAGGCATTGGTAGCCCTGATTTACCACCCTCATTGGAAGTAATAGAGGCCCTGCACTCGACTGCCCAAAAGGAAACGGCTCATGGATACCAAAATTATATCGGAATTCCTGCTTTCCGTAATAGCATTGCCCAGTTTTATGAACGTATATATGGAGTGAAACTGGATCCTCAAAAAATGATTTTGCCTTTGATGGGGTCAAAAGAAGGGATAATGCACATTTCAATGACTTTTGTAAATGAAGGTGACGAAGTGCTTATCCCAGATCCAGGTTACCCTACTTATGCTTCTGTTTCACAATTGGTAGGAGCCAAGCAACGAACCTACCAATTAAAAGAAGAAGACAATTGGCAAATCGATTTTGAGGCACTTGAACGCAGTGATCTAAGTAAGGTTAAAATCATGTGGGTCAATTCGCCACACATGCCAACCGGAAGTGTATTATCTCGTGTGAGTATGGAGCGTTTGGTGAGATTGGCACGGGCAAATCAATTTTTAATTGTCAATGATAACCCTTACAGCCTCATTCTAAATGAAACACCAACGAGCATTTTATCGATAGAAGGCGCGGATGAGGTTGCAATCGAGCTGAATTCATTAAGTAAATCCCACAACATGCCCGGGTGGCGAGTAGGCTGGGTTGCTGGGAGTGCTGAACATATCAATGCGGTCTTGCGTGTGAAAAGTAATATGGATTCAGGTATGTTTCTGGGGATTCAGGAGGCAGCCATAGTTGCTCTGGCTCAACCAGACAGTTGGTTTAAGGACCTCAATCAACTTTATCAAGAAAGAAGAAAACGGGCATTTGAAATAATGAATTTATTAGACTGCACCTACTCTGAAGATCAGCGTGGGTTGTTTGTGTGGGCAAAAGTTCCAGGCTCAGTAAAATCCGTTGAGAAGTGGATCAACTCGTTATTATATGAAACAAAAGTTTTCATCACACCAGGTTTCATCTTTGGCAGTGGTGGCGAACGTTACATTAGAATTTCACTTTGTGCTTCGGTAGAAAAATTAGAGGAGGCAAGGGATCGAATTCAAATCAACCTGAAAACAAAGGAAAATAATTTGATTAAAGAAGAAATACAATGAGAACAACGATAGTAGGGTTAGGGTTAATCGGTGGATCAATGGCGATTGATCTGAGAATAAAGGGAATTGCAAACCACTTGATAGGTGTGGATGATAACAATGCGCATGCCCAGCAAGCAGTTGACCTGGGGATTGTAGATGAAGTGTGCACTTTGAATGAGGCGGTAAAAAATACGGATTTGATCATTCTGGCTATTCCGGTTAGTGCCATGTCGAAGATGATAGCGCAACTACTAGATAAAATAGAGTCGCACATCACAATAATTGATACGGGTTCTACGAAGGCAAGTATTTGCAAGACAGTTCAGGGACATAAAAACCGTCAGCAATTTGTGGCAGCTCATCCTATTGCAGGAACAGAAAATTCCGGGCCATCAGCAGCATTTTCAGGACTTTTCAGAAACAAGACCATGATTATTTGCGAACGACAACTATCATCCTCGCACGCACTGGAAGTAGCCAATACAATATTTAAAGCATTAGAAAGTAAAACAATATTCATGGAGCCAGTGGATCATGACAAGCACGTTGCTTATGTATCTCATTTGTCTCATGTCAGCTCCTTTCTTTTAGGGCAAACAGTAATGGATATAGAAAAGGATGAGAAAAATATATTTGATTTAGCAGGTAGTGGATTTGCATCCACGGTTCGACTGGCCAAGAGTTCCCCCGACATGTGGGCCCCAATCTTCGAGCAAAATACGGAGTATCTCAGTCAGGCATTGCTGGAGTATATAATGCATCTCCAGAAGTTTCATTATTATCTGGTGAAAAAGGATTCAAAAGCTATCCATCGTATCATGACAGAAGCCAATGAAATCAGAAGAGTACTCAGTGGTATTGAATTAAAAGATGAAAAAAATAAAGTGGTAGAAACATTAATTGAAGAATAAGATGAAAAAGGAGTTGCAATTAGAGGGAATGAATAGCTGGATTAAGTCTGAAAGGCCATTGATAATCAGTGGGCCGTGCAGTGCAGAAAGCGAAAATCAAATGGTGAGTACTGCCAAATTGTTGGCAGCTCTGGGAAAAGTAAATGTGTTGCGTGCGGGTATTTGGAAACCTCGGACTCGTCCAGGACAGTATGAAGGTGCTGGGAGTGAAGGGTTAAAATGGTTAATGAAGGCTAAAGCGGAGACGGGTTTGCCAGTAGCTACCGAAGTTGCGAATGCATCGCATGTGGAACAATGTTTAAAGGCAGGTGTAGATATTTTATGGGTAGGAGCCCGTACTACTGTAAATCCTTTTTCAGTTCAGGAAGTGGCTGATGCATTGCAAGGAGTAGACATTCCTGTTTTTGTAAAAAATCCAGTGAACCCTGATCTGGAATTATGGATTGGTGCATTGGAGCGATTGAATAGAGCGGGGATCACTAAACTGGGTGCTATCCATCGGGGATTTTCTTCTTTTGAAAAGAGTCCATTTCGCAATGCGCCCATGTGGGACATTGCTATTGAGTTAAAAACAAGGTTTCCGGAATTAGATATTATTTGTGATCCGAGTCATATTGCTGGGCAACGTGAATTGATCCCATTCATTTCACAAAAAGCACTTGATTTGGACATGGCTGGTTTAATGATTGAGTCACATATAGAGCCATCCGTGGCACTCAGTGATGCCAAGCAGCAAATAACTCCTTCAGTGCTGGGAAAGATATTGGAAGATCTCGTGGTAAGAACGCCATCAACTGCTAACAAGGAGTTCAAAAGCACACTAACAATTCTCCGCGAACAGATTGATCAATTGGATGATCAGATCATGCAGACGATGGCTGCCAGGATGAAAATCTCAGAACAGATTGGAAACTACAAGCGTGATAGCAAAGTAACCATATTGCAAGTGAACCGTTGGGAAGAGATTGTTCAAACAAGGATTGCTCAGGGCAATGCCATGGGATTGTCAGATGATTTTATCAACAGTTTGCTAAAACTTGTCCATAAGGAATCCATTCAGGTGCAGCAAGGTGTGATGAATAAGAAGGCAGAAAAAGTCTAGATTTTAAAGATCGTTCATAACGGAATTTGAGCTATTTTAAGGTTGTGATAAAACCGGCCGCTCAATTTCTTTTTCTCTTGCTTTTGGTGACGGCTAGCCCAGGTCATTCCCAGGTTCGCTCAGATAGTGCATCCCTATGGAGTAGGATAATCCAACTTGAAAACAGGATATTTGCCGATTTTCCAGAAACATTTGCTGTCGCTAATTCGGTATTAAAAGAGACCGAGCAAGCTGATTGTACCAGATGTCTTGGAAGAGCCCTTATGATGGTTGGTAAATTTTATTGGGCCAATGGACAATATGAAGAAGGGCTGAAGTATTTTAGAAAATCTATCGCAATTTCTCAAGAACTTAAGGACTACGACACCTGGTCAAAAGCTACCGACCTGGTTGCCAATACTTACTATTATCAGGCGTACTATGATTCTGCCGAATATTATTTTCAGAAAGCATACTCAATAGCTGAGGAATCGGGTGACATCAACGGAATGATTCTTATCCTGCATAACACCTCTCTTATGTATCACCGTAAGGGAGATTTTAAAAGGACGATAGAATTTATTTTTAAAGGCGAAAAACTTAAAGACAAATTTCCGGGTAGTGAACACCACGTGGAATCACTGGGTGCGATGGGGCCATTAATGATCGACAGCATTTATTACAAGGAGAAAATAAAAGATGAAATAAAAAATCTTCAACATTACAAGAGTATCAGCGACTCAATGGCTATTTATTATTCTTATCGAAATCTTGCCAAGTCCTATCGACAATTATTGGATCACAAAAGGGCAGCCAGGTACTTTATCAAAGCGTGTAATGCAATGAATGGAATGGGCTTAATACCTGAATGGGATATGGTAGCCAAAGATTATAGTGATGCAAATATGAAGGATTCAGCTTTTTATTACCACTACCTTGCTAAAGGTGACATTGGGCGGGTTACTCAACCTAATGCAGTTTATACACTTGAATTGCTGGGAGATACCCACCTCCACTTTAATCAATTTGATTCAGCGCTATTTTATTACGACTCCGCATTATCTATGAACTATAGAATGAATAACAGAATTACGTTTACAGGTATTCATCGGCAGCTGGTGCGAGTTCATACGATACTGGGCAACTATAATGAGGCGGAATATCATTTGACCGTTGGTATGAAATTAGCCAAGGAGGTAGCCTTAATCCATGAAAAAAACCTTATTAACGAAGGGAAGTTGCTGTATGAGAGAATGGGTGATTTTAAAAAGGCATTATTTTATTCAGAAAAGTATAAAGTTTATCTGGATAGCATTAATCGTCAGGAAACAGCCATAAACCTGACACGTATGCAGGCGGAGTTCAAAACTGCCAAAAAAGAATCTGAGCTTAGTGAAATGACACAGCGCAACCTGCTCAATGAAGAAAAGATTAAAACAAGAAATTTGCAGATAGGCTTATCAGCTATTTCAATTATACTTATCGGGTCTTTTGGAGGACTTTATTTTACCAGGTTTAAACAAAAAAAGAAGGTATCAGAAACGCTGCAAGAGCAGAATAGGATTATTGAAAATCAGTATGGAATTGTACAAAAACAAAACAAGGAAAAAGAAGCGCTGCTTCATGAAATTCATCATAGGGTCAAGAATAACCTCCAAATCATTAGCAGTCTTATCAATATTAAGTCCAGATCGGCAAGTGGTGAAACCACAGAAATATTGAATGAATTGAATAATAGGATTCACTCATTAGGTCTGATTCATGAGATGTTATATAAGTCAGATCATCTGGGCTCGGTAGACTTAAAATCATACTTAACTGAGCAGTGTCATCTTACATTGGCATCGCTAGAATTAACTCATGGTGCGATTGAGTTGATTACAGATATTGATCAAATTGAAACTAATATTGACGTGGCTTTGGCCCTCGGCTTAATCAGTAATGAGTTGATTACAAATGCAATAAAGTATGCTTTCAAGGCTACACAACAGTTAAAAACTATAACTGTCACTCTAAACAGGAAAATTGATCATCTTTACTTTAGTATATCAGACAATGGATCATCTCAACTCGATTCGGAGATAAAAAAATCTTTTGGCCTGCGTTTTGTGGAGCAATTGGTAAAATCTAAGCTGAATGGAGATTTTAATATTAAGTGTGAGCATGGGTTACAAGTCGAAATGCGTCTGCAACCGAAGGTTTGAAAGAAAATGAATAAGATAAGAATAGTAATTCTGGAAGATGAATTTATTGTAGCGGAAGACATTAGCACGCTGCTTACAGAATATGGCTATGATGTAGTGCGTGTTTTTGACAATGCCGAGGAAGCTGTTTCAAATATTTTAACAAGTCCTCCGGATTTGTTACTTGTAGACATTCATTTGGCAGGTGCAATGACGGGTATTGAATTGGTGCAAAAGGTGAAGGAAAGCCTTGCTATTCCTGTTATTTACATCACAGCCAACTCTGAGCCTGGCACTTACCAATTGGCAAAGGCAACAAGGCCAAATGCTTTTTTAGTCAAACCCTTTACACCGGCAAACCTTTTGGCTTCAATTGATTTAGCACTTTTTAATTTTTCCAGAGAAGAGACTCCTGATAGAATTGAAAAACCAATTGTGTTTGAGGGGGAATTCGAAACTATCATTCACAGGTGTCTGTTTATTAAAAGTAGTGGCAAGTATAGAAAACTATGCCCAAATGACATTTTATTCGTAGAGGCTTCTGGCAGTTATGTGAATATACAAACCACGGAGGAGCGTTTTACACTTACTCAAAACCTGAGTAAGTTTTTAAAAAAAAACCCGATAGAAAATATTTTAAGGATTCACCGATCTTATCTTGTTAACGTAAACAAAGTTGATTCGTTTGAGGAATCATTCTTGTTCATTGGAGATCATAAGCTTCCTATTAGTGAAAGTTATAGGGAGGAATTTATGTCAAAGATTCATTGTTTGTAATCCATCTGTATGGTCTAGGGCAGTAGAATAACCCAACTCACAAAAAAAATTCAAGACTCTGCAAAAAACTATAGGTATCCTGTAAACCTTTAGTTTGTTAAGAGTAACGTTATTTTCAAATTCCATCTGAATTTTTGAAATACTGCATTCAAGAGCTCTAAGATTGAATTGAAGAACGTATGGAGGTAATATTCATAAGAATCGATAAGAGACACCTTAAAGTACCGATTGACACTATACTCTATTTAGAAGCAGCTGGTAGCTATTTGCGATTAATAACCATAAAAGAAAAATATTCGCTTTCTCAGAACCTGAGCCAGTTTATGAGAACGCACAATATACCAGACTTGGTGCGAGTACATCGGTCCTATGTTGTCAACCTAAGCAAAGTAGATTCATTTGATAACGAGAGCGTTTACATCGCGAAGAGCCGAATTCCTATTAGCAGCAATCACAAGGAAGAATTTATGACTCGAATTCGCGATCTGTAGTTAGGTAAGGATCAAATCAACAATTAGTATGAGGTTAATAATTATTTGTGCGCTTTTCTTTGCAGGTCTTGCTTTCTATCCTGCAAAGGCACAAGAATACCGTAAGCTGAGGCTCGGAGCAGGCACTGGTTTTGGGGCAACGGCTGGTATGCAGGGGAGTGGTGGTCCGGTATTTTATCTTGAACCGGCTTTCCTTATTACAGACAAATTACTCATTGGACTACGAATTGAGGCGGCATCGATTACAAGGGGATTGTCCAGGTCTATTGCCATCGATAATCCTACCACACAGTATGGTAGCGGGTCTGTTTTCTCTCAATATTATTTTGGAAAAAAATACCTGCGAGCATTCATTGGAACGGGTGCTGGGATTGTGAGCAAATCAAAAGAAGAACTGATCGTAGATTTTGGGGGCGTGAGTGCATTTCAAATTGGCAGTATGCAATTGGGTTTGTTTTTCAGGGCCGGGATGGAGTGGGGTCATCTTCATACAGCTATTGACTACAACTTCATAGGCGATGAAATCGTGAGTCCTTTTCTGGAAATCAAAAACAGTTATCCATCGATTCGAGTAGGGATTCTCTTTGGAGGTGGAATACACTGAAATAATGTAATCCCTGCCCTTTTCAATTCTTTTCTTTATAAAAAATAAAACAGCACTCATAAAGAATCTGCCCCTATCGGCAAAATCGACCTTTTATGGTTGACCAGATACATCAAATTTAGGGGCATAATCAAAAAAGTCTGCAGTTATGAAAATCATATTGAGCTATTGCCATGCGCTTATTGCTGTTGTGCTAATCCTTTCCTCTTGTTCTGAAGATGATAAAGGTCCGAATCAGGGGCCGAACGAAATCCCGTTAAAGGCAGATGCAGGAGTTGATCAAACAGTAGCGCCCTATACAATAGTAACCTTAGATGGATCCGCTTCAACTGGTCCAGTTGGAAATGTAAATTATCAATGGATCATCAACAACAATCCAGGCAATGTCTCTTTAACAGCTGTTGACGGTAAAAACGAAAAAGTCACCTTCGAACCAAAAATAAATGGAATATACTCTTTTACACTCCGTATCACCAGTGGCACTAATTTTTCAGAAGCAAGTGTAAAAGTCACAGTTACAGGCGCGCTAACTCTGAGTGGTACGTTATCGAAATCAACAACACTGATTGATGTCGATCCGGACCCCTCCATGCCAGATTATATAATTACAGGTGATCTAACTATACCTGATGGAGTTACTTTGAGTTACGGATTTGATCAAAATAGTGTGATTACAATAAAGGCTGCCAATAATACTGGTATAATAATAAAGACGGGTGGCAAGCTGAGCTCGATTGCCGGATCAAATCACAGGTTTACGGCTGATACAGGTTGGAAGGGAATATTGGTTGATGGCGGAACGATAGACATTAGCCAATTGACAAGAATCGAAAAAGCCGGGGCATCTGTTTTTGAAGGACAGACTGAGCCAGCTGCTGTTACATTTACTGGCGTCTTACCTATAATTGGTAGATTATCAAGTGTATTTTTTGAAAGTTCACCTTCCTATGATATCCTGGTTAAGTCATCGGTTAATTCAGCCAATGGAATAATTAACAATAATTTATTTTCCAATGTTAAGCCGATTAAGGCGCCAATTGATTTTGTGAATAAAATTGGTACTAACCAGTTTGGCACATACGATTATGTGCACCTGGTGCCAAGTGGGGCAGGTACAATTGATGCATTGACAGGAGGTGCAAGCTTTAATTTCGGAAATGGTATAAAATACTTTATTGATGGAGATTTCACTTCTGGCTCGGATATCATCATTGCTAATGCCACACTTTTGATGAAGAGCGGTGTAGGATTGCTGGCTCAAAAGGGATTACAAATAAGCAATTCAACTATTAAAGGATTGAGTGGAGCGAATTGGAAAGGTATTGCATTCGCTGCTGCTTCAAGGCAATTGGTTATCAGCAATACAACCATTGAAGGTGCAGGAAGTGATGTTTTTAATACCGGGTTCTTTACTTCTTCTGTAAAGGCTGCCATTTATTTTAGTTTTGGCAACACTTCCTATCTTTCCAATGCAACAATTGTAAATAGTGGCGGGTATGGAGTATACAATGAAAGTGCTAGCGATTACGTTGATATCAAAAGCACTTCATTTAGCGGAACTACGTTACCTGCAATACGCACCAGGATTGATCTAGTCAATGCTACAATTGCAAATGCTGATAATACGTTTACAATGCCTACTGGTGTGGCAGCGGTGGAAGTACATGTACCTAATTCAACCGTTTCACCTAGTGCTACATGGCGATCCTTAGGCGGGTCCAATTATTATTTGTTTTCAGGTAATGCGTATCTCTCCAGCGGATCCTGGTCATTAGTACCCGGGGTGAACCTAAAATTCAAGGCAGGCAAAACCTTGTATATCCAACAGGGAAATTTCACTGCAATAGGCACTGCACTAGCACCCATAACATTTGACAGTGAAGCTGGTACAGCGGGTTCATGGGCGGGAATCCATGTTCAAACCACCACCAAGTTTGAATTCTGCCAAATCAAAAACGGAGGTGAGGTGGCAATTCTAAAGAATGGAGTAACACCAGCAACGGAGTTGGCAAACCTGGTATTTGATTATGGGGGTGGAGTTACGACCAATACATTCAAAAACAATACGGTTTCCGGAAGTGGTGGTTATGGTATTCTGGTAGAAGCTGGGAGACAAAATCCGGATGCGCTTAACGTGGCCAATAACAATACTTTTCCCCCCTCTTCCAATACAAGTGGAGATGTAATTATTAAATGATGGATATTTTAATCTTATAAAGATCAGTTATGAAGAATATAATTTTATACCTGTGCTTAGCTTGTAGTTCAGCTGCGATAGGTCAACAGTATTCCGATATTGGAGCGATAGGAACAATGAAGCCGGGCAAAATGATTTTTGGTGATGCAAAAGAACATGATGTAACCATTAGTTATCAGATGCCAGAGCTTTTCAAGAACCCCCAAAACAAATTTATTATTTCAATGGATGGAGGTGAACCCTATGCACATAGTGGAGGTATTGAGGCTTTTATGGTGGAGGGTAATACTTGGGCTTTAAGAAATGTTCCAGTAAAGACAGAGGGTTATGCAGCAGGGGCAAGGCAATTTGTGATTTTGACCCGACAAGGAGCTATTGAACAATACTCATATATATATTATGGCAAACCCAGTGATGAGTCCAACATGGCGTATAACAATCTCTTTAAAAACAGATTGCGTATCATCAACCACAAGGTTTCCACCAACGAGTTTGTAGAAGGAGTATTGACTGAGGAAAAATTGAAAGAGTGGATTACTGATTCTCCTGAAGTAATGGAGGATTTTAAGAAAGCGGAAGCTCAGGCTAATGCTGAGCAGGAGAGGCAAGCAAAGAGTGCGGGTGCAACCAAACCCGAAGCACCAAAGAAAAAAGGCTTAATGGGAGCACTTGAAAATGCGGCAAATAAAGATGCTGAGCAGAAACAGGCTGCCGCTGTGAATGTGGACTTGAACCGGATTATCAACAACTACAATGCATGGTACGATCAACAGCATCCAGGAAAAATAAGATATTATTTTTCCTCCTCCACTTCCTGGGTACCATTGTCCAAACCAGCTAAAACGCAAAGTGAAATTAAGGCTGAAAATGCTGCAAGAAAAGAAGCATTGTTTGCGGGCCGGACTGCAACCCCTTCACCAGATGTAGCCTCTGCCAAAGACAATATGCCGGTGAAGAAAGAAACCTTTGCGGCTAAGATGGATCGCATCAAAGCGGATGGTAATAAAATTGGAGTTGTACTCTATCTCAAACCAGTGATGGTGCCAAAAGCAGCCGCACCTTCTTCAAGTATGATGATGAGTGAGGCCATGCCAGGTAATTCAATACCCATAGAGGGAGAATATATGGATGAATCGTTGCAGGCCTTAGGAGAAAATTTTGCTGCTGAGATAAATGCGGCTTTGGGAACAACCGATATTGAATTGATTGACATCAATAAAATGCCTTATCGGGATAGTAAATTTGGCCGCTTGGACGATTGGTGGGCCACTAAATACAAAGTCGTTTTTGCCTACACGGTAGATCCACGTTTGAAAGCCAGCCATGAAGAAATTGAGGGAAAGCAAAAATTTGCGGCTAGTCTCAATATGGTCAATTCATTAGTAGTTACGGAGTACATAGGCGGACCGGGTGCTACCAAGCAAGATTTTCTTGCACAGATTATTAATATGGGAAGTTTTGTTACCCCGACATATGCACAGGACGAGGACATGGCCGATGTACAGGAAATCTATGAAAAGATATTGGAAAAGTTGGGGACACCAATGGTAGATAAAATAAATTCAGAGAGAGCGGATGCGGTCACCAAATTGGTTGAGAAAAAATTAAAATAATGATGATTTGGAAATGGTTTTATTAAAAATATCCGAGCCGGACACTAGAAGAATTAAAACTAACCTAATGTATAATGAAAAGATTGATTGTATTTCTATTATTGCTTTCTACGGTATCATTGTTCACGACATCATGCAAGGAAGATGATGAGAGCCCAGCTGACTTGTTAATTGGCTCATGGAAGTTTTCTACTTATGTGCGAACAGAATGTGAGGATCCGGCTGACAACGAGAGTGAGACTTGCACTGTTGACTGTGAGGTGATAACATTTACCACTGACAAAGTTACCTATGGTGATGGAGATACCGATCCGTATACTATAAGTGGAAACCAGATAACATTGGGAACTGGCTCAAAGCCGGAGACATTTGAATTTTCAATATCAGGCTCAACACTTATCCTTACCAGCAAACGATTACCTGCTGACGGAGGATGCAAAGAGGTTACTACCCTTATCCGAGTATAGTCATCCATCGCCCCGAGCACTCGCCTTCTTTTATCTGTTGCAACACAGGTGGGGGAAGGCATTTTTTCGTACGGTCGGTCTTATTCTTCATAAAATAATCTTGAGCATTTACAAGAAATATAACCTGATTCGCAAAATCCGACTTTTTAGAAACAGAGGGAAACGGTACGTTTCGATTGGCAAACCAACTTTGGTTTGTTAATACTTAACTGTATTAAAAATGAAAGTTTTATGTAGCGTTTTTCTGTGCCTTTGTGGCTATAGTATAATAGCACAATCCCTCCCTGCTCAGGTGATTAGTACCAGTGGAGACAATTTTATGAAGACCAATGGCTCCCTGGAGTGGACCTTGGGTGAAATTATGATAGAATCGTATTCCAGGCCTGTTGGCTTCCTTACCCAGGGCTTTCAGCAACCTTCAAAGGTTACCATTACGAATATTGAGAGAGACATTGAAAATGGCATAGCAGTTTACCCCAATCCTGTGCGGGAGGTGTTGTTTGTAAAAATCACCGAGGCTGGAACCTACACCATAGAGTTGTTCAATCTCTTGGGACAAAGGGTAGTTAACGAAAATAGTATTGTTCAATCCACTTCACACACCCAGGAAGTAGCTGTGCAAGCACTTAGCGCAGCAATGTATTTGTTAAGGGTTACCAATATTTCTTCGGGTAAGAATAGTATTCAAAAAATTGAAAAGCACTAACACATGAAAAATATTTTCATTCTCTGCATCATTTTAGCCCTGTCTGTTATAAGTATTCATTCTTATGCACAGGCACCTCAGGGGTTCAAGTATCAATCGGTAGCCAGAAATACAAGTGGGCTCCCTATTGCCAGCGCCAATATTGGGCTGCGTGTACGCATCCATGATCAAACCGAAACGGGAACAGTAGTGTACAGTGAAACACACACGACTACAACCAATGCTTTTGGCGTCTTCTCTTTATCCATTGGAGGAGGAACTCCACAATCAGGAATTTTCAACACCATTGATTGGGGTAGTGGTGCGAAGTTCATTGAGATTGAAGCTGATTTTTCTGGGGGTACTTCTTATACCAGCATGGGCACTTCACAGTTGCTAAGCGTACCCTATGCCCTGTATTCTGAAAACGGAACACCTGGACCCCAAGGAACGCAAGGCCCTCCTGGACCGCAGGGCATCCAGGGAGTAAAGGGAGATAAAGGTGATCCGGGAGATGCAGGCGTTGCATTTGATGATACACAGGCTTTGGGTGATAAAACATGGACTTCTTCAAAAATCAATACGGAGCTTGGCTTAAAGGCGAATACCCTTGACCTAAGTGCCGTAAGTACTACAGGCAGCTACAATGATTTGAGTGATACACCCACATTAGCTACCGTAGCCAACAGTGGGGATTATGATGACCTTGTAAATAAACCAATCTTGTTCACTGGTGCATACGGAGATCTTACTGGTGCACCAACGCTTTCAACAGTTGGGACATCGGGTGAGTACAACGATTTGCTAAATAAGCCTGCAATTGACGGTTCTGAAACGGTGGTTACTGCAGGAAGCAATGTAACGGTAACGGGTATTGGAACAACAGTCAGTCCATATGTGGTGAATGCAGCAGGAAGTAGCGGCTGGGGTTTAACTGGAAATACTGGCACAGTAGATGCGACAAATTTTATTGGAACTACAGATAATGTTCCGCTCAATTTCAAAGTAAATAATTTAAAAGCCGGAAAAATTGACCAGATTTATGGCAATTCCTTTTATGGTAATAAGTCAGGTAATTCTACTGTTGGAGGTACGCTAACTGGACGGAATAATTCCGCGATTGGCAATGAAGCACTTTTATCAAATGCATCAGGAAATAATAATAACGCCCTGGGAGCATCTGCTCTAAGAAACACAACCGGATCTAATAATACAGGAGTCGGTTCACTTACACTTAACAATAACACAGCAGGATCAAATAATTCTGGTTTTGGTATTGGCGCTGATGTTGGTTCTGGGTCACTTACCAATGCAACGGCTATTGGAGCGCAGGCTATTGTAAACACAAGTAACACCATTCAGCTTGGTAACAATGCCGTCACCGAAGTGCGCATGGGCGTAGGCAATACAGCAACAGTTGTAACAGGTGGCTTGCAAGTAACAGGTGGCACACCAGCGGCAGGCAAAGTGCTTACCTCTGATGCAACAGGGGTAGCAACCTGGCAGACAGCAGGTGGAGGCACAGGATGGGGGTTAACTGGAAATAGCGGAACAGTAGATGGTACCAATTTTATTGGAACGACTGATAATGTACCGTTTAATATACGTGTGAACAACCAGAAATCTGGCAGGATTGATATAAACTTAGGAAATACATTTTATGGATATAGAAGCGGCAATTTTAATACTACCGGAGGCAATAATACCGCATTTGGATATGATGCGCTTTATTCTAATTCAGGGGGTACCTACAATACTGCCACTGGTAACTATGCACTTTATTTAAGTAATGGCGGATATGACAATACTGCCGATGGTTTTAATGCACTTTATGGTAACACATTAGGGAATGGTAATACAGGTGTTGGATCGGGCTCAATGCAATCGAATAAAACGGGATCTAACGGAACTGCAATCGGAGCTCGCGCAATGTTTTATGCCAACAACACTACCTCACCCTTTACTAACTCTAATGTAGCAGTTGGATTTGAGGCGCTTAGAGGGTCCGCCACAGCATCGGCCAATACCGGAAATGCGAATACATCTGTTGGCTATCAGGCAATGCAGAATAATACTACTGGAAGTGGTAATGTTGCTAATGGTTCGTATGCACTTCAGGCCAACACGACTGGCATGTTTAATACAGCGGTTGGTAATGAATCACTTTTAGCCAATTCAACTGGAGGCGCAAGTACTGCAATTGGAAGGAGAGCCTTATTTTCTAATACAACCGGAGGTTGGAACACGGCTGTTGGGTTTAATTCCCTGTATTCCAATACAGTGGGCAACTATAATACCTCGATTGGGCAAAACGCACTTTTTAACAACATAAGTGGCTCTGAAAACACTGCCATTGGTGTGACCTCTCTTAATTTTAACACTTCTGGTTCGCAGAATACTTCTGTTGGGCTAAATGCACTTACATCGAATATTTCAGGGAACTCAAATACAGCTGCAGGTTATCTCTCTCTTGGTTCCAATAGTATTGGTAATAATAATACTGCACTTGGTTATAATGCAATGCTTGCTACCAATGCGGGTTCTCGAGGTACTGCAATTGGCTCCTACGCAATGCAATATGCTAACAGTACTGCCACTGCTTTTGATAACTATAATGTAGCGGTTGGCTACGAAGCTCTAAGGGGATCGACAACCGCTTCGGCCAATACAGGAAATCGAAATACAGCGATTGGCTACCAGGCAATGCAGAATAATGAAATTGGAGGGGACAATGTGGCTACGGGATTTTGGGCATTATATTCGAATACAGCAGGAAGCACTAATTCAGTTTATGGTAACCAGGCACTATATTCAAATACCTCAGGCATAAGTAATGTGGCAACAGGTCATGGCGCACTTCGAAACAATACAAGTGGCAATGGTAATGTGGCTATAGGTTATCAGTCTCTTTATGGCAATATGACCGGCAGCAACAATACAGCGATTGGATGGTCGGCATTTTATTCAGGTGGCTCCTTTTCTAACTCAACTGCTATTGGCCATGATGCATATGTGACGGCAAGCAACATGATCAGGTTGGGTGATGCCAACATCACTAGCATTAATGGCGCTGTTGCTTTTACAGTGGTTTCTGATGGTCGATTTAAAAAGGATATTAAAGAAGATGTAGTTGGGATTCCGTTTATTATGAAACTGCGGCCAGTGACCTATCATATGGATATGGATAGAATGGCTCAAATCAAAGGAATACCAGATTCACTAAGGACTTTAGATTCAGAACGACTTAAAGAAAAAGTATTGCAGACTGGATTTATCGCACAAGAAGTCGAGAAGGCCGGACAGGAAATTGGTTATAATTTCAGTGGCGTTGATACACCGGATAATCCAGATGACTACTATGGTTTGCGTTACGCGGAATTTACTGTTCCATTAGTTAAAGCTGTGCAAGAACAACAGGAAATGATCGAAAATCTAAAAGGTGAGATTCAAAGATTGCAAGATCAATTGGTTACAAAGCAAAAAGATTTTGACGCCTTAAAATCCGATAATCTGTCACTCAAATCGGAATTTGACGCCCGTTTGAAAAAATTAGAAGAAATACTATCGGCAACTGCAAAAAAGTAAAAGATGATGGCTCGAAAGTTCTTGCCCCTACTTCATGTTGTTTCGTTCATTGTTGCTGTTGGACTATTGCTCACTTTTGCAGGCTGTAAAAACAACGATGAACCTACCCCATTGGAACGAATTACTTCCATGCTGACATCAGCCGAGGCCTGGCAAAACCCTGAAGTAACAGTAGATGGTGTTGATTACAGTGATTTGTATAAAGACTTATCCATTACGTTTTCTAAAAGTGAGTACACCACAGTAGGTGGTGCGCCCATATGGGCAACCTCAGGAAAATGGAAATTCCTCAATGAAGAAGGAACTTTATTGAAACTCGATGATACCAGGGAAGTGGAGATCAATTCCATCTCTGATGATATTCTGGAGCTTTCCTTTCAATGGGAGGAGAATACCTTTGAGCCAGGTCGCATAAATTCTGTGAAGGGAAAACAGAAATTCAAACTGAAAAAGAAGAAGTAACGTGCGCTGCCATACCTCTGGCTTAAACTTAATAGGATTATGATCGATTTGCGAAATATAATATGGATGGCTTTTGCTTCCATGAGTTTGTCTTCATGTTTGGTAAGCGTACCGCCAGAACCGGAAACGGAAGTGCGCGTTAGTCTTGATGAAACCGTTGCCATCGAAATTATTAAGGATAATGGTACCCGTTTTATTACACTGTATAGCGAAGAGGATTACCGAAAGGCATTTCTGGATTATTTTAAATCCTCAATGAATGAGAAAAAAATAATTATTGATAATGCTAATCCGGAGTTTAGCGTATCTGTCACTAAGCTGGAACTCACTGAAATCAGTACCCTCGATACGGTGAAAGACGAAAGATCACCTGATAACGGAAGAATTTTTGATATTGCCATTGCCAAAGGGATAGCCTCCGGGACCATCACTAATCTGGTTACCCAAAAAACTGAATTGTGGACAGCCGATAGGGACAAGAAGGAAAGACTCACCTCGTTTCAAAGTCCTGCTCAAATTATTAAGGGAGAAAATAAAGAGTTGAATGAATACCGAAAAAAGGACTTTGATAAGAATGAGTTTGTATCCATAGCGGCACAATGTGGCCAAAAGGCTGCTACGCAAATCAGCAAAACAATTAGAAAATAGTATTCTGGGTAAAGCTGTTTTGCGATACTGTGTTTGCTAAAATATTATTTAAATGTATTAAGTCATTAGATACTTTGAAATGAAGAATTGAAATGAAACATACTTACATCTTCTTGTTTTCATTCTTTTTTATAGCTGTAATTCTCGGTTGTTCTAATCGCGAAGATGCAAAAGAGCAGGCTGATTCACTTCTGGAAGATGTAAATTCAGGGGTCCATTCTAAGTTTAATCAATTAAAGCAAGAGACTGAGCGATTTCAAAATGAGTGGAGCAACGGAAATCATACGGATTTCAAAATTCAGGCAACTTTGGAGTTAGGTCATACTTATGATAAGGCATCTCTGATAACTGTGTATGAAAACTCCGAACAGATAATAAACATTTCGTTCGAAACAGAAGGACAGGGGATAAGGGCCTATTACCTGCTTCACTGGCTAGCAGATCAGGATATTCCGGCCATTATACAAGTAGGCAGGACGACAGATACAAATACTCAATATGGTTTGTCGGCAACACCTTGCCATGAGTGCAGCATAGATACATGGGTTGTATTTGAAACAAATAGAAATAATATCTTAAAGGAAGAAGGGGCAATTCGAACGATTAATTTCTTAGAAAATATGTTTATAGAAAACACCAATTTTACGACACCTCAAAATAGGCTAAATAGATGGCGTTCTTCCTTTGAAAAGGATAAGAATAATTATCAGCAATTGTCATATCAGGAAACGCAAGAATATGAGAGTAAAACAACTACTTTTTTTTATTCCGGAGATCAGCTTGAATTTGGTTTAGAGAATGGTAAATACATTTTTTATTTAAAACGTGATACCGTCAACAGTCAGTATGGTGAGGTGGAAGTCTACCAACGATACGAGCTAGATAGCACCTTATTTAATGCCCAGCGATCTAATTAATTTAGGATCTTTATTTATGAGCCATTTAAAGAATTTCATCCTCCTTTTTGCAATGTTTATTACTGGGCAATTCAGTTCGAGAACTGATAATACCAATTGAGATGATATGTCTATTATGGGGGAAACACATTTGATTATTGGAGGCTTCAAAATAAAAAACTGATTATGAAACATGTCCCGAGCTACTTCTGTTTCTACTTATTTCTTTTTTTGCTTTCGTGTAGTTCTCCAAAGAATGAAAGCGTGCAAACTGAAACAGGGACAGATGAATCAGTCACATCCAGCCCGTCTGAATACAAGGAAGATCAGTCGGAAAAACCGGTAGAGGAAGCTTCTCTATCTGATAACAAACTTTTGAAGGGGACAGATGAAGTTATTATGGATGGATACATTGGTGATCATTATGATGTCCTACTCTTATTGAAAGAAGTGGTTCCTGGTCAGTTTGAAGGTAAGTATTTGTACAAAAGGGTTAATAAGTTCATTTCACTGAATGGCCAATTGAAGGACAACACATTGGTTTTGACGGAAAGAAATGATAAGGGGGAGGTAACGGGTCGGTTTACCTGTGATATTTCTAATTATCCACGTATTGATGGATCTTGGACCAAGCCTGATGGTAGCGGATCAATGAACCTCTATTTACATAAGATTATTCCTCTGGGTGTAGAAAATAGTAATGGGCAGTTTGAGTTTGCCAAAAAATCCAAAGACGATAAAGGTGAGATTCTGTATAACCTGAATGGTATATTGACCACCTATTATTTGAAAGATGAAGGTGATGGCTGGTCGAGTGGGGAATACAAGTGCTTAAATCTGAGAACAGAAACCTCGTTAAAGTTTGAAGACATTTTCAAGCCTGAATCAAAAAGTCAAATCCTTAATTTGATTGCTGTTAAAGTAAAGGAGGCATGTGGGCAACAAGTGGGCGATGGCTATTCTGCTTCTGATTATACATTAGGTGATCAGTATACAATTGTTACCCGCGAAGGCATTCATTTTATCTCTCCGTGTGAGCGGTCTCAAGGTTATTATCATGGCGTGTTTACTATAGATTTTACTTTTGATGAGTTGAGTACTTATTTGAAATATTCGTATTAACAATGCATTTGATAACTGTTAAACTTTAAACCGATGGTAATCTATAAAAAGGCAAAGACCCCATTTCTATTTCGATTTCTGAAGGTATTAGTCAATCCTGGGTTTTGGGTATTATTAGCCTTTGGAACTGTTTTATTCTATTTTGCTGGTTCTGAAAAACCTCCCATTTCTTACGGAATGTATTTTGTGGTAGGAATCTTGGCTCTTTTAGTTTACCTAATCTTTCATTCAACATGGACAGATTCGATTAGTAAAATTGTGCTTATAGAAATTGTGCCAACAGGTCTGCGCATTCAGCAATTGAAATATGACACCTTGCACGAGGTAATCATCGAAGCAGGTAAATTGATCGTGGAGGTGAATACTTATAATCCCAATAGGAAGAGAAAATGGAACGCATGGTACAATCTTAAAATATCGGATAAAGATGAAACTCATTCTTTTTCGGTACTGGGAGATGAAGAGTCAATAGGCCAGATACTGGATAAAATCAGCGAGCAAAAAGTAATAGAATTGCGAGCTAATGAAAACGACTTTATAAAAAAGTATAAGAAGAA